>ENA-UERN01000309-UERN01000309.1-human-gut-metagenome-genome-assembly--contig:-NODE-309-length-62180-cov-36.181118_pt1 | contig 62180 bp, 48 predicted proteins | sample MGYA00242950_ERZ507950 | MGnify/ENA primary metagenome ERZ507950 (study PRJEB26167, sample SAMN06115515) | human gut metagenome | host: Homo sapiens | place: China:Ningxia | collected 2014-11-26...
CATCTGCTCGTCCATACAAAACTCCCTTTCTGCCATAAGATACTGCCAGTGTGGGCAGAGCGGGGCGGGGTTATACCCAAAAAGAGCCGCACCCCTGCGGGCGCGGCTCTTGGACGAGGCAGTATGACTTAGTAGGTGATGCCCTGTGCCATCATGGCGGTAGCAACCTTCAGGAAGCCGGCGCAGTTTGCACCGACCATCAGGTTGCCCTCGGAACCGGCAGCCACGGAAGCATCGTAGGAAGCGTGGAAGATGCCCTCCATGATGCCCTTCAGCTTGGCATCCACTTCCTCAAAGCTCCAGCTCAGGCGCTCGGAGTTCTGGCTCATCTCCAGACCGGAGGTAGCTACGCCGCCTGCGTTGGAAGCCTTTGCGGGTCCGTACAGGATGCCGTTGGACAGGTAGACCTCGATAGCCTCCGGGGTGCTGGGCATGTTAGCGCCCTCGCAAACCACGGTGCAGCCGCCCTTTACCAGAGCCTCGGCAGACTCCTTGTTGATCTCGTTCTGGGTAGCGCAGGGCAGGGCGATGTCGCAGGGGACAGTCCACACCTTGCTGCAATCAGCCACATAGGTTGCACCGGCGTGGGTCTCGGCGTACTCCTTGATACGGCCGCGGCGCACTTCCTTCAGATCCTTGACGTAAGCCAGATCGATGCCGTTGGGGTCGTAGACGTAGCCGTTGGAGTCGGACATGGTGACCACCTTGGCACCCAGCTGGGTTGCCTTCTCGCAGGCGTAGATAGCCACGTTGCCGGAGCCGGAGATGACCACGGTCTTACCCTCGAAGCTGTCGTTGCGCATACACTTCAGAGCCTCAGCGGTGAAGTAGCACAGGCCGTAGCCGGTAGCCTGGGTACGAGCCAGAGAACCGCCGAAGGTCAGGCCCTTGCCGGTGAGCATACCGCCCTGGAAGCTGTTGGTCAGGCGCTTGTACTGGCCGAACATATAGCCGACCTCGCGGCCGCCGACACCGATATCACCGGCGGGGCAGTCCACGAACTGGCCGATATGACGGTACAGCTCGGTCATGAAGCTCTGGCAGAAGCGCATCACTTCCATGTCGCTCTTGCCGTGGGGGTCAAAGTCAGAGCCGCCCTTGCCGCCGCCCATGGGCAGGGTGGTCAGGCTGTTCTTGAAGGTCTGCTCGAAGCCCAGGAACTTCAGGATGCCCTGGTTGACAGAGGGATGGAAGCGCAGGCCGCCCTTGTAGGGGCCGATGGCGCTGTTGAACTGCACGCGGTAGCCGCGGTTCACCTGCACCTTACCGGCATCGTCCACCCAAGGCACACGGAAACTGATGATGCGCTCCGGCTCCACCAGACGCTCGATCAGACCGGCCTTCTCGTACTCGGGGTGCTTTTCCACAACGGGCTGGATGCTCTCCAGCACCTCGCGCACAGCCTGCAGGAACTCGGGCTCGTTGGCATTGCGCTTTTCCAGACCCTCGTAAACGCGCTTCAGGTATTCATTCGTCAGCATAATAGAATACTCCTTTTCCCAATTACTCTATAAATTTGAAAAAGCGGAAATGCCCCTGCCCGCCGCACAGCGGGTATATCCTTGCAGATGCCGGGCGCTTCCGGTTCTCCATGCTTGCACGGCACGCCCGCACAAGCGGGCAATGCTTACTTTACTATTATAAAGCTTTGCGGTGGGTTTTACAATAGCAAAAAGCAGAATTTGTTTAAAAAAACAGATAAAAAGTCACAGCTGCTTCACAAAACGAAAATTAAAAGCTGGAATGCGCCGCGAACCTTGTTTTTTAAAGTGCGCTGCCGTCCCAAAGCTGTACGGAAAAGAATGCCTTTTGCGCGGCAGCGGGCTTTGGTAAGCAAAAAGCCCTGTGTCACAACGGGCACAGGGCAGAGTGCATTACTTCTTCAGCAGCTTTTCGCAGGCGTCTGCTGCGCCTTCCAGGAATTCGCCGCCGTAAGTCTCGATCATACCGGCGTCGGAAAGCTCGGCCAGTTTGGGGTCGATGGGGCACTTGGCCAGCACGGGCAGATGGTGCTTTGCGGCCACCTCGTCCACATGGCTATTGCCAAACACGTTGATGTGCTTGCCGCAGTCTGGGCAGACGATGTAGCTCATGTTCTCCACGATGCCCAGCATAGGCACCTTCATCATCTCGGCCATGTTCACGGCCTTTGCCACGATCATGCTTACCAGCTCCTGCGGGCTTGCCACCACAACGATGCCGTCCACCGGCAGGCTCTGGAACACGGTCAGGGGCACATCACCGGTGCCCGGGGGCATATCCACGAACAGGAAATCCACGTCCTTCCAGACCACATCGGTCCAGAACTGCTTGACCGCACCGGCAATGACCGGGCCGCGCCACACAACGGGGTCTTCCTCGTTCTCCACCAGCAGGTTGATGCTCATCACATCAATGCCCATGCGGCTCTGGATGGGCCAGCAGCCCTTGTCGTCCGCCATGGCACGGCCGTGAATGCCGAACAGCTTGGGGATGGACGGGCCGGTGATATCGGCATCCAGAATGCCGCAGTGGTAGCCGCGGCGGGCCATGGCACAGGCCAGCAGGGCGCTGGTCATGCTCTTGCCCACGCCGCCCTTACCGGAAACGACGCCGATGACCTTTTTTACACTGCTGTTGGGGTTGGGGGCATCGTGCTGCGGAGCGGCATCGCGGGAAGAACAGGCTGCACTGCAATTAGAGCAGTCATGGGTACATTCTTCGCTCATTCTCTTTGTCGCGCACGGCAGGGGCAGGACCCGGGCGGTGCGCTTCCTCCTTGCTCAAAATACAGGCGGGGGCTTGCGCCCTGCCTGACCACTGTTAACTATACCATAAAAAGTGCGCAGAAACAACCCATAGCGCCGCTCATGTTTTGCAAAGCCGCCGCATAGGCTGAACCGTGAACGCCCGTTCCGGGGCAGGGGGAGGTGCAGGGTGCGGCAGAACTACTTTAAAAACGCGGCGCTGCTTACCGGCTCGGACGTGGTGCTGCGGCTGGCAGGCATGGGGCTGCGCATCTGGTTGGCAAACGCCTTGGGCGGGGCTGGCATGGGGCTGTATCAGCTGGTGCTGGCGGTGTACGGGCTGTTCGTCACGCTGGCCACGGCGGGCATCTCGGTGGCGGCTACCCGACTGCTGACCGAGGAGCTCAGCCGGGACAAGGCCGCTGCGCGCGGGATGCTGGTGCGGCTGGTGCTGGCAGGGCTTACGCTGGGCGGGCTTGCCATGGCCGCTCAGCTTGCCACCGCAGGCCTTGCGGCAAAATGGTGGCTGGGGGATGTCCGCGCCGCTGCCGCGCTGCGCACCTCGGCGCTGGGGCTGCCGTGGATGGCGATCTCTGCGGTGCTGCGCGGCTTTTTTCTGGCGCGGCGGCGGGTGGAGCCCAACGTGCTCAGCCAGCTGGCAGAGCAGACGGTGCGCATTGCCGCCGTGGTGTGGGCGCTATCCCGCACGCAGGGCTGGCCGGACGGCAGCCGCTGCGCACTGGTACTGGCGGCTACCGCCCTGAGCGAGGCCGTATCCACCGCCCTGATGGCGCTGTTTTACCGGCGGGAGGCGGCACGCTGCTTCGGCAGCACAGCGCCGCGCCCGCCAAGGGAGGCGTCCCGGCGGCTGTGGGACATCCTGTGGCCGGTGGAGGGCGGCAGGGCGCTTTCCAGCGCGCTGCACACCGCCGAGAATATGCTGGTGCCCGCCTGCCTTGCGGTGTATCTGGCGGCCTCCGGCGGGCGCACCGCTGCACTGGAGCAGTACGGTACCTTAAAGGGCATGGCACTGCCGCTGCTCAATTTCCCCTTCGGGCTGCTGGGCAGTCTGGCGGTTTTGCTGATGCCGGAGATCACGCAGGCGCATATCGAGGGGCAGACCGCCCGGCTGAACGCCCTGCTGGACCGGATGCTGCGGCTCACGGGGTACTTCTCCGCGCTGGCGGGCACGCTGTTCTGGGTGTGGGGCAGGCCGCTGGCGCAGCTGCTCTACCACAGCCCGGAGGCGGGGTTCTATCTGGAGACCCTTGCCCCGGCTATGCCGCTGATGTACTTGGAAAGCATGGTGGACGGTGCCATGAAGGGCATCGGGGAGCAGAAGGCCGCCTTCCGGTACAGCGTGTGGGACGCCGTGCTGCGCATTGGCGGGGTGGCGGTGCTGCTGCCCCGGTACGGGATGCGGGGCTTTCTGGCGGTGATCCTGCTTTCCAGCCTGTACACCTGCGCAGCCAACACCGGGCGGCTGCTGATTTCCAGCGGCACAGGGCACGCTTTCCGCCGCTGGCTGGGTGCGCCGCTGCTGGCCGCTGCCGCCGCCGGTGCGGCAGGGCGGGGCGTGCGCCGGGCGCTGGCGGGCTTTCCGGCACAGGGGCTGTGGGAACAGCTGGCAGTGCTGACGGCGGGCGGCACGGTGACTGCTGTCGTGTTTTTGCTGGCGGCGCTGCCGCTGGGGCTTTGGGAGGAAGTGCGGGCGCTGCTGCGGCAGGCAAAAACCGGGAAAAACAGGGGAAAGTGATAAAAACGTAAATTTTCTGGACACAGGCGGGGATTGTGAGTATAATACAAACGTGTAGCTGTATCCTTCCGGCATTGCCGGGGAACACTGCCGAAAAAGCAGCGCAGGGAGCAAAACGTCCGGCGCTGAGAGGGAAAAAGAGGATCGTAAGTGAAAGATAGAACCAAGAATACCCCGCAGGTGCTGCTGCGCCGTGCGCTGCTGGTGCTGCTGGATGCAGCCATTGTGGCATTCAGCTTTTATTTTGCCTTGCTGCTGCGGGCAGACGGTGCCGTAGAGGCCGTGTGGTGGCCCCATAACCGCGCCCTGTTGTACGAAAATCTGCCGTGGATCGTGGCGGTGTATATCGTCTGCTTTCTGGCGGGCGGGCTGTACTCGGTGCTGTGGAAGTACGCCGGCGAGCGGGATCTGATCCGTCTTGCCGGGATGATCGCTGTGCCCACCGCCGTGGTGTATGTGGTGAACCGCTGCCTTATCCACGGTGTGCTGTTTAATTCCGCCAACTGCATGGCCGCCGTGCTCATCCTTTTGCTCATTGGCGGCAGCCGCTTGGCATGGCGGCTGTTTTTGAACCACCCGCTGGGCGAGCGGCTGCGCAAAGTGCCCGCCAAGGACCCCAACCGCCCGGTGATGATCGTGGGCGCGGGCGAAGCCGGTGCGTGGGCCATCAACGTGTGCAAATCCAACAAGGAATACGGTCACGCCGTGGTTGCGGTGGACGATGACCCCGCAAAGCTGAACCAGACCATCCACGGCGTGCCGGTGAAGGGCACGCTGGAGGACATCCCGGAGCTGTGCAAGCGCTATGGCATCCACAGCATCATCATTGCCATCCCTACCTTAAAGGGCAGCAAACTGAGCCACGTCATCGACCTGTGCGTCAGCACCCACTGCGCGGTACAGGTGCTCAGCGACCCGCAGCTGGTGGGCAGCGGTGCACCCCAGCAGGAGGTGTTCCGTGAACTGAACCCCGCCGACTTCCTCTCCCGTGAGGAGGTCACGCTGGATACCGACAAAATTTCCGGCTACCTTACCGGCAAAACGGTGCTGGTAACGGGCGGCGGCGGCTCCATCGGCAGTGAGCTGTGCCGTCAGGTCATGCGCTTCAAGCCCGGAAAGCTGCTCATCTTTGATATCTACGAAAACTGCGCCTACGAGCTGCAGATGGAACTGCAGCAGAAGTACGGCCGCGATATCCCGGTCACGGTGCTGATCGGCTCCATCCGGGATAAAAAGCGTCTGGACGAGGTTTTTGATACCTACCACCCCACGGTGGTGTTCCATGCGGCGGCACACAAGCACGTGCCGCTGATGGAGGTAAGCCCCGCCGAAGCCGTAAAGAACAACGTGCTGGGCACCAAAAATCTGCTGGTCAGCGCCAGCGAGCACGGGGTGGAGCGCTTTGTGCAGCTTTCCACCGATAAGGCCGTGAACCCCACCAGCGTCATGGGCTGCACCAAGCGCATCTGCGAGATGCTCATCCAGACCTTTGCGGGTAACACGGACATGAAGTGTGTGGCGGTGCGGTTCGGCAACGTGCTGGGCAGCCACGGCAGCGTCATCCCGCTGTTTGAAGCCCAGATCAAAAAGGGCGGGCCGGTCACCCTGACCGACCCCAACATCGTGCGCTACTTTATGACCATCCCGGAGGCAGCCCAGCTGGTGCTGCAGGCGGGTGCATTGGCCGAAAGCGGCAATATCTATGTGCTGGATATGGGCGAGCCGGTGCGCATTATGGACCTTGCCAAGCAGCTCATCCGCTTTTACGGCTACGAGCCGGGCGTGAATATGGAGATCAAGATCGTGGGTCTGCGCCCCGGCGAAAAGCTTTACGAAGAGCTGATGATGGACGAGGAGCAGGACAAGATGCGTCGCACCCAGCACAACAAGATCTTTGTGGCAAGCCCCCGCACCATTGATCTGGCCGAGTTTTACGGGCAGCTGCAGGCGCTGGAAGCCGCTGCTGCCCACAACGATGAGGGCGTGGTGCGCCAGCTGGCGGCTATGATCCCTACCTTTACCCCCACCCGGGAGAACCTGAAACTGTAACAGCTTGAACTGCGGCACTGGGCCGCATGGAATAGACCGCAGACCGGAACATGCCGGGCTGCGCAAAACGAGAGGGATGTTATTATGGAAAAGAAACCGTTTCTGACCGAGGCGATGGCACAGGAGATCATCGAGGATGTGCCCACGCCGTTCCACGTCTACGACGAAAAGGGCATCCGGGAGAATGTCCGCCGCATCAACAAGGCCTTCAGCTGGAACAAGGGCTTCAAGGAATACTTTGCGGTCAAGGCACTGCCGAACCCCGTTATCCTGCAGATCCTCAAGGAGGAGGGCTGCGGCGTGGACTGCTCCTCCCTGACCGAGCTGATGCTCAGCGAGGCTTGCGGCTTTACCGGCCACGAGATCATGTTCTCCTCCAACCAGACCCCTGTGGAGGATATGAAGAAGGCCTACGAGTTGGGCGCCTACATCAATCTGGACGACGCCACTATGGTGGAGTTTCTGGAGCGGGTGGCCGGTGTGCCGCAGGAGATCTTCTGCCGCTATAACCCCGGCGGAACCTTCCAGCTGGGCGAGAGCGAAGAGGGCTTTCAGGTCATGGACAAGCCCGGCGATGCCAAGTACGGCATGACCGAGCAGCAGATGATCGACAGCTACAAAAAGCTGATGCAGAAGGGCGCAAAGCAGTTCGGCATCCATGCCTTCCTTGCCTCCAACACCATCTCGGACGCCTATTACCCCGAGCTGGCAGCCATCCTGTTCCGGCTGGCTGTCCGGGTGCAGCAGGCTACCGGTGCCCATATCAGCTACATCAACCTGTCCGGCGGTGTGGGCATCCCGTACCGCCCGGAGCAGACTGAGAACGACATCATGGCCATTGGCGAGGGCGTGCGCCAGAAGTTTGAGGAGATCCTTGTGCCTGCCGGTATGGGCGATGTGGCCATCTTCAGCGAGATGGGCCGCTTTACCACCGGCCCCTACGGCGCACTGGTGTCCACCGTCATCCACGAAAAGCACATCTATAAGGAGTACATCGGTCTGGACGCCTGCGCCGCAAACCTGATGCGCCCTGCCATGTACGGCGCTTACCACCACATCACCGTGCTGGGCAAGGAGAACGAGCCCTGCGACCACAAGTACGACGTGGTGGGCGGCCTGTGCGAGAACAATGACAAGTTTGCCATCGACCGGATGCTGCCCAAGATCGACATCGGGGATATCCTTTACATCCATGATACCGGTGCCCACGGCTCTGCTATGGGCTACAACTACAACGGCAAGCTGCACTGCGCCGAGGTGCTGCTGTGCGAGGACGGCTCTCACCGGCTGATCCGCCGCGCCCAGACCCCCCGCGATTACTTTGCAACGCTGGACTTTTTGCCCTTTATGAAGCCCCTGTTTGAGGACTGATTCTGATAAAAACGAGGTATGACCCATGTTTTTTGGTTTTCAGCTTACCCTTGGCCTGATGATGGCCTTTTACGGTTTTTCGGTGATGAAAAATCCCCGCGTGTGGGGCGATCAGGGGCGCAGGGCGGTCAAGGCCGAAAACTTTGAGGAATACTGCCGCCAGAACGGCCAGTTCTTTTTAAAGGCCGGCTGCGTTGTGGCGGTGATCGGTGCACTGGATGCCCTAATCACGCTGGATGCCCTGCTGTACGCTCTGCTGTACATTTTTGGCTTGGCCTTTGCTTTCTATCCGCTTACCCACTGGTGCAAGCAGAACGAGGGCTTCTCTTGGCCGTGGCCCCACGTCCAGAGCGAGAAAAAGCGTATCAAAGAGCTGCGCCGCGAACAGCAGGCACAGGAGAACGAGGAAAAAGGGGAGAAGTGATCCCCCGGATAAAGCATAAATAGCAAAAGAACAGCTCCCGGTCACGCCGCTTAACGTGACCGGGAGCTGTTTTAGTTTATTGCTTGTGGATAGCGGCGCTTACTCGGCGTCCTTCGGGTCGGTCATCAGCTCCTTGATGCTGGGCACAACGCCGCCCAGATTCTGCAGCTCAGAGGGGATGATGATCTTGGTGGCCTTGCCGTTGGCGACTTTAGCCAGCGCTTCAAGGCTGCGGATAGCCAGCACCTTGTCGCTGGGCATGGCCTCGTTCAGCAGACGGATGGCATCGGCGTTGGCCTTCTGCACAGCCAGAATGGCCTGTGCCTCGCCCTCGGCCTCCAGAATGCGCTGCTGCTTCACGGCATCGGCGCGCAGGATGGCGGATTCCTTTTCGCCCTCGGCGGCGGTGATGGCAGCCTGCTTTTCACCATCTGCCTTCAGGATGACGGCGCGCTTCTCGCGCTCAGCCTTCATCTGCTTTTCCATGGCCTCCTGAATTTCACGCGGCGGGATGATGTTCTTCACCTCCACGCGGTTCACCTTGATGCCCCACTTGTCAGTGGCTTCGTCAAGGATGGCGGTGATCTTGCCGTTGATGACGTCGCGGCTGGTCAGGGTGTGGTCCAGCTCCATCTCACCGATGATGTTACGCAGGGTAGTGGCAGAAAGGCTCTCAATAGCGGCAATAGGCTGATTGACACCGTAGGTGTACAGTTTTGCGTCCATGACCTGAAAGAACACCACCGTGTCGATCTGCATGGTCACGTTATCACGGGTGATCACGGGCTGAGGGGGAAAGTCTGCTACCTGTTCCTTCAGGCTCACCTTTTTGGCAATGCGCTCAATAAAGGGAATCTTGACGTGCAGGCCGGCAGTCCATGTATCGGAGTAGCTGCCCAGCCGCTCGATGACATATACCTTGGACTGCGGTACGATGACGATGTTGGAAACAATGACCAGCACCAGAACAAAAACAAGCGCAAGGATGACAAAAAACAGGATCATAATACATCTCCTTTGTCAGGTGGTTGTGTGGCGGTTGCGGCTTTCGGTCAGAACAGGCTCTACGATGAGCAGGGTGCTGTGGATCTCGGTAACGCGGCAGAGCGCACCGGGCCCAAGGGTGTCGCCGGGGGTGGCGCAGCGGGCGTTCCAGTCCACGCCGTCCAGCCGCACCCGGCCGGGGACTTCGGCGGTGACAGGGGAAAGCACGATGGCTTCCCGTCCCAGATTGCGGTCGCCGTTGGTGGCGGTGTGCTTGAGCCGTAGCTTTGCCGCCAGCGGGCGGAAGGCTGCAAGGCACAGGATGCTTACCACCAGAAAGACCACCGCCTGCACCCGGAACGACCCGGTGAACACGCAGCACAGCAATGCGGCGGCAGAGCCGATGGCAAACCAGATGGAGGTCATATTAAAGGTACTGGCCTCCAGTGCCAGAAAGCCCACGGCTGCAGCCAGCCAGAGAATGGGGGAGATCTGCATGGTATGTTACCTCCTTATGCTGCTATTATACGGCATCCCCTTGGGGGAAGGTCAAGGGCTTTTTACTGGAACGTTGCACAGAAAACAAAATATAGACAAAAATGGAAAAAAAGCCCGTAAATCACTGCGTCCCACCCTGTGAAAAAAGTAAGTCGGGAAGCTCCGCAGAGTTTCACGACTTACAAAAATAAATAATCGAATTCCGCTGTGGATGCTCAGAGCACAAGCGGAGAGCATTCAAATCGTTACAGCCCCGCAGGCATCACTGGATATCGTAGTAGCTGTGGTTGGGGTTGTGGCCGTTTTCCTCCACCACGATAGTAAAGCCCATGGGGTTTACCTCGGTGTGCTTGCCGGAAGCCAGCGGCTCCACGATGATGTGCTCAGAGCGGTTCACGATGATCTCCGCAGTCTCGGTCTTACCGATGCGCTGGTAGTGTAAAATGCCGTCCTCAGCCCGCAGCACCCGCAGCTCGCCGGTGCGGAAGGCTTCGCAGCTGTGGCGCAGCTGCGCCAGCTGTGCCAGCACCGGGCGCAGCCGCTCCTCGTGGCTGTCCCAGCAGAAGAAGGCGCGGTTGAAGGGGTCGCGGTAGCCCTGCATGCCGATCTCATCGCCGTAGTACAGGCAGGGTACGCCGGGCAGGGTGTAGATGATGGCATACGCCATGCGCAGGCGCAGCATCCCTTCCTCGTAGGCTTCGCCGGTCACGCTGCGGCCGCTCTGCCACTCCCGGCCGCGTCCGTTGGCGGGCTCGTCCGCGATCACAGTCAGGGCGCGCTCGGTGTCGTGGGTGGACAGGAAATTCAGTGCCGTATTGATGGCAGGGGCAGGGTAGTGCTCGCAGATGGAAAGGATCTCGTTGGCGGCTTGCTGGGCGGGCTTTCCCTTGACAAAATCCAGCACGGAGTTCTTGAAGGGGTAGTTCATCACGCTGTCCAGCCCCTTGCCCAGCAGGTAGGTGCGGCGGTGGTCAAAGCCGAACTTGGTGGTGGCGTCCTCCCACACCTCGCCCAGCAAAAACTTTTCCGGACTTACCCGCTTAACGGCGGTGCGGATCTTTTCAATGAACTCGTCCGGCAGCTCGTCGGCCACATCCAGCCGGAAACCGGCAGCGCCCCGGCGCAGCCATGTGTCGATGACACCGCCCTCGCCGGTGATGAACTCCACAAAGGAGGGGGTCTCCTCGTTGACCTCCGGCAGGGTCTCGAAACCCCACCAGCTGCGGTAGCCACCCTTGTACTTGGGGTCAAAGTCGTACCAGCTGCGGTAGGGGGAGTTGGGGTCGCGGTAAGCGCCGCCATCGCCGTAGCGTCCCTCGCGGTTGAAATACCGGCTGTCGGAGCCGGTGTGGCTGAACACGCCGTCCAGCACGATGCCGATGCCGTACTTGGCGGCCTCGCGGCAGAGCACCTCAAACTCTTCGTTGGTGCCCAGCAGCGGGTCCACGTTCAGGTAGTCGGCGGTGTTGTAGCGGTGGTTGGAGTGCGCCTCAAAAATGGGGTTCAGGTACAGGTAATCCACGCCCATCTCCCGCAGGTAGGGGAGCTTGATGCGGATGCCCTCTAAATCGCCGCCGAAATAGTCCTCGTTCAGGTGGCCGCCGGTCTCGTTGGGCTGCCAGAAGGGCTCGGCGTGCTTGTCGGCCTGATACAGCCGGTCCGGGAAGGGCATGGGCTTGTTCTCAATGCCCTCACAGAACCGGTCCGGGAAGATCTGGTAGAACACCTTGCCCTTGATGCATTCCGGCGTCTGGAAATCCGGCTCGTAGACCGTAATCTGCCAGCTTTCGCCCTCCTGCCAGCTGACCACGCCGCAGTTGTCGGCCCCGCGCACGATGCGGCGGAAGTCGGTATACAGATCAAAATAATAGAAGTATAAGCCCGGGTCGCCCAGCACAACATCCACCGAAAAATGGTTCTGGTGCGGGGTCTGGCCGTCAAATTTCATGCGGTAGTGCACAGGCACATCGTATTTGCCCTCTTTTTGTAGCACAAGGTGCGGGTCCACATAGCCCAGCTCCTCGGGGATGCACAGGGACAGGTGCACGGTCTGCCCGGCGCGCACGGCACCAAAGGGCTGCTTAAAGTAGGGGTCGTAGCTGTTGAACAGACAAGACAAAAAAATCGTCCTTTCTCAAAAAAGCCCCGGCGGGCGAAACGCCACCGGGGCTTTGCGGTTTTACAGGGGAAAATTACTTGCCCATGGGCACGGGGGAAGCGTACCAGATATCGCGGGCGTAGTCCAGCACGGCGCGGTCTGCGCTGAAGATGCCGCTGTTGGCAATGTTCTTCAGGCTCATGCGGGCCCAGGTCTCGCGGTCAGCATACAGCTTCTGCAGGTCGGCCTGTGCACGGCGGTAGTCCTTGAAGTCGGCCATGACCATGTACGGGTCGCTGCTGCGCAGGTTCTCGGTGACCTCGTGGAAGTTCTCGCCGTTCCAGCCGCGCTCCAGGAAGTTCAGGGCGCTGTTGGCCACGTCGTCGCCCATGATAAAGGCGTTGGGGTGGTAGCCCACATGCTTCAGGTTGTTCACCTCAGGGGTCAGCATACCGAAGATCAGCTCGTTCTCCTTGCCGGCAGCATCGGCGATCTCCACGTTTGCGCCGTCCAGCGTGCCCAGCGTGATAGCACCGTTCAGCATGAACTTCATGTTGCCGGTACCGGAAGCCTCGGTGCCTGCCAGAGAAATCTGCTCAGAGACCTCGGCAGCGGGCATCAGGTGCTCGCTCAGGGAGACGCAGTACTCCTCCAGATAGACCACGCGCAGCTTCTCGCGCACGGCGGGGTCGTTGTTGATCAGATCGCCCAGCTTGCAGATCATGCGGATCATCTGCTTTGCCATGTAGTAGCCGGGAGCAGCCTTTGCGCCGAAGATGTAGGTCTTGGGGATGAAGTCGGCGTTGGGGTTCTCCTTCAGGTACAGGTACTGTGCAGCGATGTTCAGCGCATTCAGGTGCTGGCGCTTGTACTCGTGCATACGCTTGACCTGGCAGTCAAAGATGGAATTGGGGTCGATGACCTGACCGGTGCTCTTTGCCAGATAGCTTGCAAAGTCCTTCTTGTTGGCCAGCTTGATCTCGTTCAGCTTCTTCAGCACGGTCTTGTCGTCGGCGTACTTGTTCAGCTTGGTCAGATCAGAAGCATCGTGCTTGTAGCCGTCGCCGATGGTCTCGTCCAGCAGCTTGCACAGACCGGGGTTAGAGGCCAGCAGCCAGCGGCGGTATGCAATGCCGTTGGTCACGTTCTTGAAGGCATTGGGCTTGAACAGGTAGTAATCGTGGAAAACGCTCTCCTTGATGATCTCACTGTGCAGCTTGGAAACGCCATTGATGCTGTTGGCGGTGTAGGCGCAGATATTGGCCATGCGTACCTGATTGTCGCCGATCAGTGCCATGTAGTCGATCTTGCCCTGATCGCCGGGGAAGGCCTTTGCCAACTCCTCGCGGGCGCGGCGATCCATCTCCACCACGATCTGGTAGATGCGGGGCAGGGTCATCTTGAAGATGTCCACGTTCCACTTCTCCAGAGCCTCGGCCATAACGGTGTGGTTGGTGTAGGAGAACACCTTCTGGCAGATGTTGAAGGCCTTGTCCCAGTCAAAGCCGCACTCGTCCAGCAGGATGCGCATCATCTCGGGGATGGCCAGGGTGGGGTGGGTATCGTTCAGCTGGATGGCGACCTTGTCGGGCAGGTTCTCCAGCGTAGCGTAGCTGGACAGATGGTTCTGCACGATATCACCGATAGAAGCAGCGGACAGGAAGTACTGCTGACGCAGGCGCAGGATCTTGCCCTCAACATGGTTATCGTTGGGGTACAGCACCTTGGAGATGAGCTCGGCGTTGGCGTTCTTGCTCATAGCGGTGTTGTAGTTGCCCAGAGAGAAGCTGGACATATCAAAGTCCGGGGCCTTTGCCTGCCACAGACGCAGCTTTGCAACGCCCTTTCCATCGTAGCCCTGCACATACATATCGGAGGGGATGGCCATGACGCTGTTGTAGTTGGTGTGCTGGATGTAGTGGAAGCCGTTGTCCCAGTTCTCGTGGATCTCGCCGTCAAAGCGGATCTCCACGGCCTGATCCGGGTGGCTCTTCAGCCACACCTGACCGCCGGGCAGCCAGTTGTCGGCGCGCTCCTGCTGCCAGCCGTCCACGATCTTCTGCTTGAAGATGCCGTACTCGTACAGGATGGAGTAGCCGGTGCCGCAGATATCGGTGGTGGCCATGCCGTCCAGATAGCAGGCAGCCAGACGGCCCAAGCCGCCGTTGCCCAGACCTGCATCGGGCTCTTCCTCAAAAATGCTGTCCAGATTGATATCGGCGTCGGCCAGTGCCTTCTTGGCAACCTCGTCCAGACCCAGATTGAACAGGCTCATCTTCAGGCTGCGGCCCATCAAAAACTCCATGCAGAGGTAGTAGACCTGCTTGGTGCCGGTGCCGATAGCCTTGGACTGGAACTTTTTGTGGTTCTCGCTCATCATCTGACGGCAGATCAGAGCCAGAGAGCGGTAGATCTGCTGGTTGGAGGCAACATTCAGCTCCACACCATACTCACTGGTGAGCTTGTCCTGAAGAATTTTGCCAAATTCTTTTGATGTCATAGTGTGCTCCTATCCGCATAAGCGTTTGCTTTGCTAAAATAATTGAGTAGATAATAGCAGCAGAAACGTTCCCTCTTTCGCCCGGCTGCCAACATAACACCGTTATTATAATATGAACGATTTATAAATGCAAGGAAACAGGCGCTTTTTTTCCGTAACTGCTATTTTTTCAGGCCACTTTCTGACAAATATGCCGAAATTTCAAAAATTCCACTTTTTCTTGCGGCGTATTTATATTATAATAGAAGGCAGAACTGAGCAGCAAAACTTTTTTCGGGGAGTAATTCCGGCAGTAATGGCACAGGAAACTCCGCCGAAATGTTTTCGAACACCGAAACGTTACCGGGAACGATGCCAAATCCCGGCAAGATGCAGAACAAACGGTCTTGCGCCGTACAGATACAGGATAAAAAAGGGGAAAACACCATGGTAAACAAGGTAAGGGTCAACATCGCGGGCACACCGTATGCCATCGCCACCACAGATTCGGAAAAGTACATCCTGGGTCTTGCCAAAAAGCTGGATGAGGACATCACAAAGCTGCTGGACACCAACGATAACCTCTCGGTGACCAAGGCGGCGGTGTTCTGCGCGATGGATTATCTGGACGAATACCGCAAGAGCACCGGCAGCGCCGAGAATATGCGCAGCCAGATCCAGGACTACATTGCAGATGCAGCCCGGGCAAAGCTGGCCGAGGACAAGGCACTGGCGGAAAACGCCGTGCTGCGCCGGGAGGCTGCTGCCCTGCGGGAGCAGCTTGCCAAGGAGCGCCAGCGTGAGACCCGCCGGGAAGAGCGCGCCGCCCGCGCTGCGGCAGAGACTGCACAGGAGCAGCCCGCCCCAGAAGCTCCGGCGGCAGACAGTGCGCAGGCAGACGAGACCAACTGAATGTACCTTATATAAATAGAAGTCAGAAGGAGAACTATGGCAAGGATCGAGATCTTAGCCCCGGTGGGCAGTGAAGAAATGCTCCGCGCTGCGGTGTTCAGCGGCGCAGACGCGGTATATCTGGGCTTTTCGGGTTTCAACGCCCGCACGGGTGCCGGCAACTTTGACGCAGACAGTCTAAAGGAGGCCGTGCGCTTTTGCCATGCCCGGGGCGTGGCGGTGCACGTTGCGCTGAATACGACCGTGTATGGCACCGAGCTGTCAGCGCTGGAACAGGCTATCCGGGCGGTGGCAGCCAGCGGAGCGGATGCAGTCATCTGTCAGGATCTGGCGGTGGCTACCTTAATTGGTAAAATCGCCCCGCAGCTGCCACGGCACGGCTCCACCCAGATGAGCGTCCACACCCTGCAAGGCGCACTGGAACTGAAGGAGCTGGGCTTTACCCGGGTGGTGCTGGCGCGTGAGCTGAGCCTGCCCGAGGTGGAGCACATCACAAAGCACTGCGGCATCGAGACCGAGTGCTTCATTCACGGTGCGCTGTGCATGAGCGTGAGCGGCCAGTGCTATATGTCCGCCTTTCTGGGCGGGCGCAGCGGCAATCGCGGCTCCTGTGCGGGCCCCTGCCGTCTGCCCTTTGAAGCCAACGCCCTGCCGGAGGGTAAGCCCGGGCGGCTGCATCACCTCTCCCTTAAGGATAACTCTGCCATCGACAAGCTGGACAAGCTGCAGGCGCTTGGCGTAGCATCGGCAAAGATCGAGGGACGTCTGCGCACGCCGGAGTATGTGGCGGCGGCGGTCAGCGCTTGTCTGGCAGGCCGCGAGGGCCGCGCCTACGACCGCGATCTGCTGAAGAACGCCTTCAGCCGCTCCGGTTTTACCTCCGGCTATCTGGACGGAAAAATCGACGGTACGATGTTCGGTGTGCGCAGCGAAGCCGACGCCGAGCTGACCAAAAAGACCCTGCCCACGCTGCGGGAGCTTTACCGCCGCGAACGCTCCCGCGTGCCAGTGCAGATGAAGCTGGAAATTGAAGAGGGCGGCGAAAAGCTGACTGTTACCGATGCCGATGGCAACAAGGCCTTTGCCTACGGGGATGCCGAGCCGCAGCCCGCCCGCACCGACCCCACCGAGAGCCTGAACCGCAGCTTGGCAAAGACCGGCGGCACTCCCTTTACGGCAGAGAAGATCACCGTGGAAATGGACGGCGGGCCGTGGTTCATCCCCGGCAGCGCCGTGAACGAGCTGCGCCGGGAGGCATTGGATGCCCTGCTCAAAAAGCGGGAGGTGCTGCGCCCTTGGCCTACCACCGAGGAGCACGTTGCCGCCCTGCCGCAGCGCACCCTGCCGCCCCGCCGCACCCTGCGTGTCCGGTTCGAGCGCTGGGAGCAGGTGCCGGAGCGGGCACTTGACGGGGTGGAGTACCTCATCCTGCCCATTGCGCAAGCCGACCGTGTGCCCCGGGAGTGGCGGGCAAAGACCCTTCTGGAACTGCCCCGGGTCATGTTCGGTGTGCTGGAGCAGGATACTGCCCGCCGCATCGCAGCCACGCAGGATGCGGGCTTTGCCGGGTACGAGGTCAGCAACATCGCCCATCTGCGGCTGTGCCGTGGGCTGTCCATGACCGGCGGCTTCGGGCTGAACATCACCAACAATGTGGCAGCGCAGTTCTATGCAGAGCAGGGGCTTTCCAGCCTACTCATCCTGCCGGAAGTGAAGGACAGCGATATTGCGTCCATTGCACCTGCCCGGGACGGCAAGCCTGTGCCCACCGGCGTGATGATCTACGGCCACATGCCGCTGATGCTCACCCGCGCCTGCCCGCTGCAAAATATCCACGACTGTGCCCACTGCGATAAGACCGGCGTGCTGACCGACCGCAAGGCCAAAAAGTTCCCGGTACGTTGCGGCCTTGGGGTGCGCACCATCTATAACCCGGTGCCCATCTATATGGGCGATAAGCCCGGCGCACTGGCGGTGGACTACGGCGTGGCCTACTTTACGCTGGAATCCCGCGAGGAAGCAGCGCAGATTTTGGAAATGATTCGCAGCCACGCCCCCTTTGAGGGCGATTTTACCCGCGGTCTGTATTTTAAAGGTACGAACTAACAAAAAACGAAACGAGGTCATACGATGGAACCCATCACTGTAAAATATAAGGTACTGGATGCCCGGGCAAAGGTGCCCGCCTATGCCACCCCCGGCGCAGCTGCCGCCGACCTGTGCGCTGTGCTGGATGCACCGCTGACCGTTGCCCCCATGCAGCGGGTGCTGGTGCCCACCGGCCTTGCCATCGAGCTGCCGGGTGCCCATAGTGTGGCGCTGGTGTACGCCCGCAGCGGCCTGTCCATCAAGCACGGCCTGTGCATGGCAAACGGCGTGGGCGTGGTGGACAGCGACTATCGCGGCGAGCTGAAGGTGCCCATGGTCAATCTGGGTGCCGAGGCTTATACTATCCAGCCCGGCGAGCGGGTGGCGCAGCTGTGCATCGCCCCGGTATACACCGCCGCCTTTGTGCCCGCCGAGGAGCTGGGCGACACCCAGCGCGGCGCGGGCGGTTTTGGCTCTACCGGCCGATAAGGGAGGGACGCGGCAAAAATGAAGGAGAATGAGCTGATTTTAGCTTCCGGCAGCCCCCGCAGACGGGAACTGCTCTCCCTGTATACCACTGATTTCACGGTCTGCGTCAGCGATTTTGACGAGAGCGCCGTCACTGCGCCCACCCCGGCGCAGTTGGTGGAGCAGCTGGCCATCGGCAAATGCCTTGCAGTGGCAAAGCAGCACCCGGATGCCGTGGTCATTGGCTGCGACACCGTGGTGGATGTGGACGGCACCGTGTTCGGCAAGCCCCATGACGCAGAGGACGCCAAGCGGATGCTGCGCGCCCTCTCCGGCAAGACCCATCAGGTGCACACCGGCGTGTGCATTGCAAAAGGGGACAGGGCAGAGCATTTTGTGGACAGTTGCAAGGTGACCTTTTTCCCGCTGGGGGAGAAGGAGATCGCGTTCTACACCGCCACCCCGGAACCCTACGATAAGGCCGGTGCCTATGCCATTCAGGGACGCGCAGCCCTGTGGCTGGACCACATCGAGGGCGACTACTACACCATTATGGGGCTGCCGGTCAGCCGCACCGTACAGCTACTGGCGCATTTTTTGTGAGAAAAATGGAAAAATGATAGAAAACTTGCCGAAACGCTTGAGAAATGAAGCACTTGCGGCTATAATAGAACCGTGTTATTCTGCGCAGGAGGGTCTGTTTACCGCAGACTGTCCGGCATTCTGGGATAGATTTAAGGAACGATCGTAAGGAGATTTGGAACAATGAGTTTTCTGTCAAAGGACGTTGGCATTGATCTGGGTACTGCCAATACTCTGGTCTACATGAAGGGCAAGGGCATCATCATGCGCGAGCCCTCGGTCGTGGCGGTGGATACCAAGACCGACGAGGTGCGCTGCGTGGGCGGCGAGGCAAAGGCTGTCATCGGCCGTACCCCCGGCAGCATCGTGGCAGTGCGTCCCCTGAAGGACGGCGTCATCGCCGATTTCGACATCACTGCAAATATGCTGGAGAACTTCCTCAAAAAGGCCTGCGGCAACAGTATGTTCTCCCGTCCCCGGGTGGTCATCTGCATTCCCTCCGGCGTTACCGAGGTGGAGCGCCGCGCAGTGCGCGAGGCTACCCTGAAGGCCGGTGCCCGTCAGGTGTCTGTCATTGAGGAGCCCATGGCTGCTGCCATCGGCGCAGGCCTGCCCATCAGCGAGCCTACCGGCAGCATGATCGTGGATATCGGCGGCGGCACAGCCGAGATCGCCGTTATCTCTCTGGGCGGCATCGTGGCCTCCCGCAGCGTGCGCATGGCCGGCGATATGTTCGATCAGGCCATCATCGCCTTCATCAAGCGCAAGTACAACCTGCTCATCGGTGAGCGTACCGCCGAGCAGATCAAGATCGAGATCGGCTCTGCCTATGTGCTGGACCCGGAGCTGACCATGGAGATCAAGGGCCGCAACCTTGTGGACGGCCTGCCCAAGAACATCGTGGTGCACTCTGAGGATGTGCGCGGTGCGCTGCTGGAGTGTCTGGTCAAGATCACTACTGCCATCAAGGAGACGCTGGAGCGCACCCCGCCGGAGTTGAGCGCAGATATCATCGACCGCGGCATCACCCTGACCGGCGGCGGCGCTCTGCTGCGCGGTCTGGATCAGCTGATCCAGAGCGAGACCGGCATTGATGTGCATATTGCGGAGGACCCGCTGGACTGTGTGGCCAAGGGTGCCGGTGCGGTGCTGGATCATGTGGATGTGCTGCACGATGTGCTGGACACCGATGGAGGACATATGTAAGAGCGGCTCTCTGCGGAGAGAGTTGCTTAAAATGCGGAAAAGTTTCAGACACAGCAGCTGTGCGTTTTTCCGCTGCAAACACTGCATCTTGCGCGGATGGCACGGCTGTCCGCGCTTTTTTCATGCAAAGGCCTGCGGTAGGGCGCGGGCATCCCGACAGGAGGGAAGGACCCTTTGAAAGATTTTTTTGATACCTGGAAATTTAAGATCCTTGTGGCTGTGGCGGTATTTCTGGTGGGCATCATGGCCTACGCCGGTGCCAACGGCCGCCTGACCGCCGCCCCGCAGGAGCTGCTGGGCGTGATCCTGACCCCTTTCCAGAAGGCGGCGGCTGTGGTCAGCGGCGGCGTGGGTGCGGTGTGGGAAAAATACACCAGCATCGACGAGGTCATGGAGCAGAACGAGCAGCTGGAAGCGGAAAACGCTGAGCTGCGCCAGCAGATGGTGGACTACGACCGCCTCAAGGCCGAAAACGAAGCCTACAAGGCACTGGCTAATATTCAGAAAAAGAACAGCAACGCTACCTATGTGTCCGGCTTTGTCATCGGGCGCGACCCGCTGGATGAGTTCGGCGGCTTTACGCTGGACAAGGGCACCGCAGACGGCGTAGCGGTGAACAATGCTGTTATCAGTGACCGGGGCTATCTGCTGGGTATGGTGGTGGAAGCCGACCCGACCAGCTGCAAGGTGATGACCATCCTGCACCCCAGCTTCAATGCGGCGGGCGTGGTCTCCCGCACCCGGGAAAACGGCATCCTGAACGGCAACACCACCTATGCAGCGGACGGTCTGTGCACCCTGACCAATCTGGAGCGCAGCACCGAGACCCGCGCGGGCGATCAGGTCATTACCACCGGTCTGGGCGGGGTGTTCCCGCCGGATCTTCTGGTGGGCACGGTGCAGGACGTGGTGCCGGAAGCCAGCGGCAAATCCTCCATTGCGGTGGTGCGCCCCGGTGCCGACCCCCGCACCGCCAAGCACGTTTTTATCATTACTGCGTACTAAGGAGGGCACACTGCTATGGAATCTCGCCGCAAGCGCAGCCGCAGCCAGCTGCTGAAGTGGGGCTGCTATGTGCTGGCGCTGTTTGTGTGCGCCGCTTTGCAGACCACGCCCGGGCTGTTCCAGCTGGGGCAGGCAAAGCCGCTGCTGGTGCTGCCGCTGTGTCTGGCGGTGGCAGTATTTGAAGGAGAGTTTGCCGGAGCACTGCTGGGCACGGTAGGCGGCCTTTTGTGGGACTACTCCGCCGGGCGCACGGTGGGTATGCTGGCGCTGGAGCTGCTGCTGCTCTGCTTTGGGGTATCGGTGCTGGTGCAGCTGTATTTGCAGGTGAACCCCGGCAACTTTGCCGCCGTAAGCACCGTAACGGCGCTGCTGGTGCTCTCGCTGGACTGGCTGTTTTTCTACTATATGCCGGGCTATACCGGCGCTGCGCTGCGGTACATTGCCTTTGTACTGCCCAGTGCAGTGCTGACCATCCCGGCGGCGCTGCTGGCCTTCTGGCTGGTGCAGCGCATCCATGACGGGTTCCGGATCGACAACGGTGTGGCCTGACCCGTAAAAGGAGAACCAGATGAACGAAAATGAACGCAAGGTCGTGGTGCGGCGGATGCTGCTGCTCATCGCAGTGGCCTGCATCATCATGGGGCTGTATACCTTCCGGCTGATCTTTTTGCAGCTGGTCAATGGGGACAGCTTCAAGGCAAAAGCCACCAACACCACGGATTATAAGTTCACGGTCACCGCTGCGCGCGGCAATATCGTGGACAGCACCGGCAAGCGCATCGCCACCACCAGCACCGGCTATAATGTGGTGCTGAACAAGCTGCAGATGGGGGATCAGGATCTGGACACCATGCTGCAGCAGATCGTGGAGCTTTTGCGCCAGAACGATGAAAAATGGCTGGACACCCTGCTCATCAGCGAGCCGGATGCCGCCGGGAACTATACCTTTACGGACAGCGCCGACAGCACCAGCGACCAGAAAACGCTGGCAGACATGAAGGAGACGCTGGGCTTGCAGCAGTACGCCACCGCCAACGATGTGATGGAGATGCTGGTGGAGAAAAACCAGCTGGAAAGCTTTTCTCTGCCGTGGCAGCGGGTGCTGGCGGGCATCCATTACGAGATGGACCGGCAGGCCTTTTCCAACGTGAACAACTTCATCATGGCGGAAAATGTCAGTCAGGTGACAGTGGCTACCATCAAGGAGCACTCCCTCACCCTGCCGGGCGTGGAGATCGTGGAGACCAGCACCCGCAGCTATGAGCAGGGAGATATTCTCCCCGCTGTGTTGGGGCGCGTGGGCAAGATCACCGCCGAAAAGTGGAAGGTGACCGACGAAAACGGTCAGGTGACCTATCCGCTCAAGGAAAAAGGCTATAACATGAACGATGTGATCGGCATCTCCGGCCTGGAGTCCGTGTACGAGGACGAACTGCGCGGCAAGGACGGCGTGGAGACCATCACCCGCAATTCGGACGGTGTGATCGTGGATACCAAGATCACCACCGTGCCGGAGCCGGGACATACCGTGCAGCTGACCATCAACAGCGACTTTCAGCGTGCGGTGGACAAGGCTCTTGCCAACAACATTGATATGATCAACCGGGTGTACAACACCGGCGATATGAAGGCCGCCGCCGGTGCTGCGGTGGTGCTGGATGTGAAGGACGGCAGCGTGCTGGCGGCTGCGAACTACCCCAGCTTTGACCAGAATCTGTACGCCACAAACTATTCTGAGTACAGCGCCGACCCCAGCCTGCCCCTGTTCAACCGGGCGCTGCAAGGCCTGTACACCCCCGGCTCTACCTTTAAACCGGCAGTGGCGGTGGCGGCGCTGGACAGCGGCCTGATCAACCAGTACTCCACCGTCAACTGCACCGGTGTGTATACCTATTATAAGGACTACCACCCCCGCTGCACCCGCCACGGCCACAGCGGCAACATTGATGTGGTTACTGCTATCAAGTGGAGCTGCAACGTCTTCTTCTACGATGTGGGACGCCGCCTGACCAGTGACGTCTACGATGCCTACGCCTACAAGCTGGGTCTTGGCCAGCGCACCGGCGTGGAGGTAAACGAGGCCGTGGGACGTCTGACCAAAAAGACGGATAAAAACTACACCTCCTCGCTGGATATTCAGGCCGCCATCGGGCAGGGCAACACGGTGGTAAGCCCCATCCAGCTGGCTACCTACGCCGCCACGCTGGCCAACAACGGCGTGCGCTATCGCACCCACTTTGTCAAGGCGATTCTGGATACCAACACCGGCGAGGTGCTCAGTGAGACCCAGCCGGAGGTGATGGATATCATCGAGGGCAACGGCAACACCTTTGATCTTGTGCGGCAGGGCATGACACTGGTACCCAGCACCATCAGCGATAAGATCTCCAGCTACCCCATTGCCATCGCCTGCAAGACCGGCACCCCCCAGCGCAGCGAGACTTACGCTTCGGGCAAGCACTACCTGAACGCTATGATGATCGCCTACCTCCCGGCAGACGACCCGGAGATCGCCATCGGCATCACGGTGGAGTACGGCGGCTACGGCGCCCGTACCGGCGATCTGGTGGTGGATATCGCCAACGCCTACTTTGCCATGAAGGACGGCACGCTGGAGGTGGACCCCTATGTGGACCCGCGCACCGTGGCGCAGGAGGATGCCGCAGCATCGGATACCGCTGCCCAGACCGCCCCGGATGCTGCGAATGATGCACAGACCGCTGCCGCCGCCGCAGAACCGCAGCAGACGACCGTGCCCGCAGGGGTGACAGAGGAAGAAAACAACGATGCAATGCTTGCGCAGTAAAGTGCAGCTGCGTGCAAAGTGCTGAACTTGAACGAAAATTTGAATATTGTGTCCAAAAACCTGTTGTAAATGAGTTGCGTTTGTGATATCATGTATAACAAAGGAAATTTATCAAGCGTTTTATATACAAATGTTTCAATAGAGGAGAGATCTAGAGATGACGATTGCCCTGATCGCGCATGACTCCAAAAAGGAGCTGATGGTTCAGTTCTGCACGGCGTACTGCCGTATTCTGAGCCAGCATAAATTGGTGGCGACCGGCACGACCGGCAAAATGATTTCCGAGGCCACCGGCCTGCAGGTACAGCGCTTTTTGGCCGGGGTGCAGGGCGGCGACCAGCAGATCGCGTCCCGCATTGCCTGCAACGAGATCGACCTGCTGCTGTTCTTCCGCGACCCCATCAATGCAAAGCCCAGCGAGCCGAATGAGATGACCTTGCTGCGCCTGTGCGATGTGCACAACATCCCCATGGCCACCAACATTGCCACCGCCGAGGTGCTGATCCATGGCCTTGAGCGCGGAGATCTGGACTGGCGCGATATCGTGCACCCGCAGAACTAAAATATGCAAAAAAGAAGCGCTGCATCGTACAGATGCAGCGCTTCTTTTTTGCTTCTCAGGTGAAATGCAATGCGGATTTTCCGCTGGGTCAGACCGTGCCGTTTACCTTAAAATCCTGTGCCATCTCCTGCACATCGGCGGCGGTAAACTCGCCCAAGGGCAGCAGCAGCCGGGCAAGGGTGTCCTGCGGCAGCGCCGCCAGTGCGGCGCTTTCGTCCAGTGCAGCATCCACGGCTGGGCAGACGGTGTGCACGCCGTCGCTGCCCAGCTCCACCCGGGCGTGATGCCCGGTGGCAACGTACTGAATGCCCAGCTTGTCGGCAGCGGTCAGCAGGGCGGCAAACCGGGCGTCGTTGCCGCTGCCCAGCACCTCGGCGGGCTGGTCTGCCAGTGCTTCTGCCTTGAGCACGATGCACTCGATGCCAAGAGCCTCAGCAGCCTGCCGTGCGGCTGCGGCCCAAGCGCTCTGGTCAGCGGCCAGCTGCACCACAGCCCCGGCCACGCCAAAGCCCTGCTGCTGCAAAATGCGCACCACAACGCCGCAATCTACGGAGCCGTCCATGCTGACAAGCACCTTGTCCTGTGTTTCGTAGGTGTCGAACCCGTTGCCGGGCAAAAATGCGTCGCTCATGTTCCTTGCCTCCCGCCATGTGCTTTGCTTTGTGCTACGGCCAGCTGGTCGCAGCGTTCGTTTTCCGGGTGGCCTGCATGGCCCTTTACCCAGACGTAGGTGATCTTGTGCCGAGCTTCCTGCTCCAGCGCCTGTGCCCATAAGTCTGGGTTCAGGGCAGGGGAGCCGTCGGCTTTTTTCCAGCCCCGGCGCTTCCAGCCCTTGGCCCAGCCCTTTTCCAGCCCGTTGATCACATACTGGCTGTCAGAGCACAGCCGCACCTCGCAGGGCTCCTTGAGCTGGCGCAGCGCCTCGATAAAGGCTGTCAGCTCCATGCGGTTGTTGGTGGTGCTGGCGTCGCCGCCGCTCAGTTCCTTTTCGTACACTTTGCCGTCAAAGCGGTAGCGCAGCACCGCACCCCAGCCGCCCGGGCCGGGGTTGCCGCTGCAAGCGCCGTCTGTGTACACCTCTACCTGTTTCATGGGGTTCTCCTTATAGAATAGAATACCTTTATTTAGCGCTATTTTACCCGGGATGTCAAGAGCCAATGTATACGCCGGCCCGGTTTTGCCAAACCTTGGAATTGACAAAACCGGTGCGAGATACTATACTTAGCGTAACAAAATGCGTATAGGGGTGCACCAAAGGCGTGCGCCCGGCTGTTCCGGCAGAAACGCCACAGTCGCATCGAACAGATGGACTTACATGGCCAAGAATCTCTTGCGGAACCAACAGCGCTGCTGCAAAAAGCGCGCTGAACGATAAATTCTATACGATGCATCAACCGGAAGCCGATGCAGTTTCAGGTGCTTCCCCTGTGCAAGAAGCGGCTGCTCTCCCCGGCGGGGCGCGGTCTGGCTTGCAATTGAATCTGGAGGTAAAGAATGGCTCAAACAAAAGAAAATAACCCCGCACCCCGCGCAAAAACTCCGGCAGCGCCCAAGGCAGCCGCCGCAAACGGCACTGCTCCCGCAGGGGAAAAGCGTACCCGTCCCACTACCCGCCGCCCCTACTATAACCGCCGCCCGCGCCGTGCGCAGCAGCCCAAGGAGGCAGCGACCCCCATCCATATCTATCCGCTGGGCGGTCTGGGCGAGGTCGGCAAGAACATGACCGTCTACGAGTGCAACGGCGATATGATCATCGTGGACTGCGGCCTGGTGTTCCCGGACAGCGAGATGTTCGGCGTGGACATGGTCATCCCGGACTTCACCTTTGTGGTGCAGAACAAGGACAAGATCAAGGGTCTGCTCATCACCCACGGTCACGAGGATCACATTGGCAGCATTCCCTATCTGCTGCAAAAGATCAGCCTGCCGGTGTACGGCACCCGCCTGACCTGCGGCCTGATCAAGAATAAGCTGGAGGAGTTCGGCCTTGCCGGCAAGACCAAGTTTGTGGAGATCGTGCCCCGGCAGAAGATCAAGCTGGGCTGCTTTACCGTGGAACCTATCCATGTGAACCACTCCATCCCGGATGCCGTGGCCTTTGCCATCGACAGCCCCGCCGGTACCATCATCCAGACCGGCGACTTTAAAATTGATTACACCCCGCTGGCCTGCGGCGTGACCGACCTGTCCACCCTGTCCGAGTACGGGCAGCGCGGTGTGCTGGCCTTGCTGAGCGACTCCACCAACGCGGAGCGCCCGGGCTTTACCGCTACCGAGCAGAAGGTGGCCGCCGGTGTGCGCAGCCTGTTTGCCCGCGCCCGCAATAAGCGCATTATCATTGCAACCTTTGCGTCCAACATCTACCGTGTGCAGCAGATCATTGATCTGGCCGTGGAGGATGGCCGCAAGGTGGCCTTCAGCGGCCGCAGCATGGTCAACAACACCGCCATGGCGCAGGAGCTGGGCTATATGCACATCCCGGAGGGCACTCTGATCAGCGTGGACGAGCTGAACCAGTACCCGCCGGAGCAGGTGGTGCTGGTGACCACCGGCAGTCAGGGCGAGCCCCTGAGCGCGCTGAGCCGTATGGCCTCCTGCAGCCACCGTCAGGTGCGGGTAGGCCCCGGCGACTTCATCATCATCTCCGCCAACCCCATCCCTGGCAACGAAAAGAGCGTGACCAAGATCGTCAACGGTCTGCTGCTGCTGGGCGCAGAGGTCATCTACGAGAGCATGTATGATGTACACGTTTCCGGTCACGCCTGTCAGGAGGAGCAGAAGCTGATGCTCACCCTGACCAAGCCCAAGTACTTCCTGCCTGTGCACGGCGAGTATAAGCAGCTGAAAAAGCACGCCCTCACCGCTGCAAGTCTGGGCATCCCCACCAGCAATATCCTCATTGCGGAAAACGGCTCCAACGTCATCCTCTCGCAGGACGAGATGAAGCTGGGCGAGCCGGTGACCGCCGGTGCCGTCATGGTGGACGGCCTTGGCGTGGGCGATGTGGGCAACGTGGTGCTGCGGGACCGCAAGCACCTCTCCGAGGATGGCCTTGTCATCATCGTGGCTACTGTGGACAGCAAGACCGGCAAGGTGCTTGCCGGACCGGATCTGGTAAGCCGGGGCTTCGTGTATGTGCGCGAGAACGAGAGCCTGATGGACGGTGCCCAGAGCATTGTGGAAAATGCACTGGAGCGCTGTGTGGATGAGCACGTCCGGGATTGGAACAGCGTAAAGACCCGTGTGCGTGAGGCACTGAGCAGCTATATCTACCGGCGCACCAAGCGCAGCCCGATGATCCTGCCGATCCTGATGGAGGTCTGATCCGGGCGCACCGCAAAGCGGTGCAGCGTCTGAGGAGGCAAAAAACCAATGAAACGTAAACCAAGATGGACACTGGAAATGCTCACGGCCAGTCTGGCGGTGCTGTGCGGCCTTTTGCTGCTGGTGCTGCTGGTGCAGCGCCCTACGGCATGGCCGCTGCTGGCCGTGCTGGTGGTGCTGTGGGGCATAGGGGCAACTTTGTTCCGCTGCAAGCTGCGCAGCTGGGTGGTGCGCTGGACAAGCGGCACCACGTTTGAAAAATCCAAGGTGCAGTTCAGTCTGGAGCCCCTTTCCCAGCCTGCGGCGCTGCTTTCCGGCGAGACGGTGCTGTGGTACAACAGCCAGTTCCGCACCCGTCTGCTGGGCGGGCAGGATGTGCTGGCCAGCCGGGTGCAGAAGCTGCTGCCCGGGCTGGATCTGCAGCTGTGCCGCAAGCGTGAAGGGCAGTTGCTGACCCTTGCCGACGGCTACTGGAGCGTGCATAGCTCCACCGTGCCCGGCGAAGCCGAAAGCATGACCCTGCTGGTGCTGAACGAGGAGACCGAGCTGCGCCGCATCGAGGCGGAGTATAAGGCCAGCCGTCCGGGGTATCTTGCCTTTCAGCTGGACGGTTACGATGATGTGTTCGGGGATCTGATGGACAGCGAGCGCGCCCGCCTGCTGGAGGGCGTCAACCGCATTCTGGAGGATATGATCGGGCGCGGCAGCGGCTTTCTGCGCCGGGTAGGCAGCGGCGGTCGCTATATCGCCGTGGTGGAGGAGCGCCAGCTGGAGCAGTTTGCCAACCGTGGTTACGATGTGCTGGATAAGATCCGCGCACTGGACCCCGGCGTGAGCCTTTCGATGTCCATTGGTATCGGACGCGGTGCACGCACCCTGCGGGAAGCGCAGGATATGGCCGAGCACGCGTTGGATATGGCGCAGGGACGCGGCGGCGATCAGGCTGCTGAGATGACGCTGGACGGCTTTACCTTCTATGGCGGCGTGAGCCACGGTGTGGAAAAGCGCAGCAAGGTGCGCAGCCGCCTTGTGGCCGACCAGCTGGTCAAGCTGATCAAGGAAGCCGACCATGTGGTCATCATGGGTCACCGCATGAGCGATCTGGATGCTATCGGCGCAGCCGAGGGCGTGCTGCGCATTTGCAAAATATGCGATGTGCCGGCGGTCATCGCCGTCCGGCGGGACGCCACGCTGGCTGCCAGCCTGATTGATGCGCTGTGCAAGGCGGGGCAGAAGGATGACTTCATTGACCCCAAGGACGCCCTGCCCATCATCTCCAAGCGCACCCTGTGCATCGTGGTGGATACATATCAGGTTGGCCTTGTGGAGAGCAAGGACATTTTGGAAAAATGCGGCAAGGTGGCCGTCATCGACCACCACCGCAAGGGCGTGGGCTACATCGAGAACCCGGCGCTGGTCTGCCACGAGCCCTATTCCTCCTCGGCCAGCGAGCTTGTCACTGAGCTTTTGCAGTATGTGGGCGAGCGGGACGACAAGCCCAACCGCGTGGAAGCCGAAGGTCTGCTTGCTGGTATCCTGTTGGATACGCAGGACTTTACCCTGCACACCGGTGTGCGCACCTTTGAAGCCGCAGCTGCCCTGCGCCGCTACGGCGCAGAGACCGAGCGGGTGCGCAGGCTGTTCGATGTGACCATGGTAGAGTACAACGCCAAGGCCGATCTGGTGGAAAAGGCGCAGATGTACAAAAACTGTGCCATCTCCATTGGCGGCGAGGTGGCTCCGGAAGCCCGGGTCGCCATTGCGCAGGCCGCCAACGACCTGCTGCGCATTCAGGGCGTGGACGCCAGCTTTGTGGCAGTGCAGGTGGGCAACGGCGTAAACGTCTCTGCCCGCAGCATGGGTGCCGTGAATGTGCAGGTGATCATGGAGTCGCTGGGCGGCGGCGGTCATCAGACCATGGCAGCAGCCCAGTTAAAGCATATCACACCGCAGGCGGCACGTAGCCGCATTCAGGATGCTATCGACCAATATTATCTCTCCCAGAAAAAGACTACGCCGGAAGCACGACCGGCAAAAGGGGAATAAAACATGAAACAGTACGATTATCTCATCGTTGGTGCCGGTCTGTTCGGTGCCGTGTTTGCCCACGAGGCAAAAAAAGCAGGCAAAAAGTGTCTGGTCATCGATAAGCGCGACCATATCGCGGGCAATATCTACACTGAGAATGTGGAGGGCATCAATGTGCACCGCTACGGCGCGCATATCTTCCACACCAACAACAAGGCCGTGTGGCAGTATGTGAACCAGTTTGCAGAGTTCAACCGCTACACCAACAGCCCGGTGGCCAACTACCACGGCCAGATCTACAACCTGCCCTTCAACATGAACACCTTCAATAAGATGTGGGGCGTTGTGACTCCTGCCGAAGCCAAGGCCAAGATCGAAGAGCAGAAGGCCGCTGCGGGCATTACCGACCCGCAGAATCTGGAAGAGCAGGCCATCAGCCTTGTGGGCACCGATATTTATGAAAAGCTTATCAAGGGCTATACCGGCAAGCAGTGGGGACGCCCCTGCACCGAGCTGCCTGCCTTTATCATCAAGCGCCTGCCGGTGCGCTTTACCTACGACGACAACTACTTCAACGCCCTGTATCAGGGCATCCCCAATGGCGGCTACACTGCCATGGTGGAAAAGATGCTGGCTGATACCGAGGTGCGCCTGAACGTGGATTATCTGGCCGACAAGGCTGCGCTGGACGCACTGGCCGAAAAGGTGGTTTATACCGGCCCGGTGGATGCCTACTTCGGCTACCGTCTGGGTGCTTTGCAGTACCGCAGCGTCCGCTTTGAGACCGAGGTGCTGGATACCGACAACTATCAGGGCAACGCGGTGGTCAACTACACCGATGCCGAGACCCCCTATACCCGCATCATCGAGCACAAGCACTTTGAGTTCGGCACCCAGCCCAAGACCGTTATCAGCCGGGAGTACAGCGCCGAGTGGAAAAAGGGCGACGAGCCCTACTACCCCGTCAACGACGAGAAGAACGGCGCCCTGTATGCACAGTACAAGGCGCTGGCCGATGCCGAGCAGGGTGTGATCTTCGGCGGCCGTCTGGGTGAGTACAAGTACTACGATATGGATAAGGTCATCGAGGTAGCGCTGGACGTGGCCGCAAAGGAACTGGCGTAAATGCCCCGCTTCCTCTTGCCCAAAAACGACAAATGCGCTATACTATTACCATAAGACTGCACCGGTTTTCCGGTGAGAAGTGAGGGATACTATCATGAAAGTGATTTTGAAGCAGGATATCAAGGGCATTGGTAAGAAGGACGAGATCCACGAGGTCTCCGACGGCTACGCCCGCAACTACCTGTTCCCGCGCAAGCTGGCCGCTGTGGCGGATGCCAGCGCTGTGAACATGGCGCGCGGCAAGGAGGCCGCAGCCGATTTCCACGAGGCTGAGAATGTGGCAGCCGCCAAGGCTCTGGCTGCCAAGATCGAAGGCAAGACCGTGACCATCAAGGCCAAGGGCGGCGCATCCGGCCGTCTGCACGGCAAGGTGACCGGCAAGGAAGTTGCCGAAGCACTGGCTGCGCTGGCAGGTGCACCCATCGACAAAAAGAAGATCGAGCTGGAGACCAAGGACATCAAGGATGCCGGCGTGTTCAACGGCAAGGTCCGTCTGTACGTTGGCGTCGTGGCTTCCTTCAAGATCCAGGTGGAAGTGGAACAGGCCTGATCTGTGTGCCGTTTGCGCCCCCTCACAGCAGGGGGCGCTTTTTGGCTTTACAGGATGCTTTGGATTTTGGATAAGGACAAACTACTATGCCGAACGAACGACGTTATTCCAATGAACTGAATCTGGAGAGCGTGGGCATCAATCTGCCCTACAATATGCAGGCAGAGCAGAGCGTGCTGGGCGCGGTGCTGCTCAAGCCCGACACCCTGACCGATCTGGTGGAGATCATCAAGCCGGAAATGTTCTACACCCGGCAGAACGCCCAGATCTGGACGGAAATGCTGCGCCTGTTCACCAACGACCAGACCATTGATTTTGTCACCCTGCTGGATGCAGTGGTGTCCGATGGGGTGTTCCCCAGCGCAGACGAGGCCAAGATCTACCTGACCGGTCTGGCGGAAACAGTGCCCAGCATCTCCAACGTAAAGGCCTACGCCCAGATCGTGCAGGAAAAATATCTGGTGCGTCAGCTGATGGGGGTAGCCAAGGACATTTTGCAGGACGCCGGGGACGAGCCGGACGCCGACCTCCTGCTGGAAAACGCCGAGCAGCGCATCTACGAGATCCGCTCCGGCCGCGATTCCAGCGCCCTGACCCCGCTTTCGTCCAGCATGGTGGAGACGCTGACTAACCTGCAAAAGATCAGCGGCCCGGATGCGGATAAGTACAAGGGCATCCCCACCGGTTTCCGTCTGCTGGATACCGTGCTTACCGGCCTTGGCCGCGGCGATCTGGTCATTCTGGCAGCTCGTCCCGGTATGGGCAAGACCAGCTTTGCACTGAACATCGCCACCCGCGTGGCTATGCAGCAAAAGGTGCCGGTGGCCATCTTCAGCTTGGAAATGACCAAGGAACAGCTGACCAACCGCATCCTCTCGTCGGAGGCCGGTATCGACAGTCAGGCTTTCCGTACCGGTGCGCTGCGCGCGGAGGACTGGGAGTATCTGGCGCTGGCGACTGAAAAACTGCACGATGCACCGATCTATATGGACGACACCTCTGGCATCACCATTACCGAGATGAAGGCCAAGATCCGCCGGGTGAATCAGGACCCTGCCCGCCCCAACGTGGGCCTGATCGTCATTGACTATTTACAGCTGATGACCACCGGCCAGCGCAGTGAGAATCGTGTGCAGGAGATCAGCTCCATCACCCGTAACCTGAAGATCATGGCCAAGGAACTGAACGTGCCTATCATCGCGCTGAGCCAGCTGTCCCGTGCGGTGGAAAAGCAGGGCAACAACTCCAGTCACCGCCCGCAGCTTTCGGACCTGCGTGACTCCGGTTCCATCGAGCAGGACGCAGACTGCGTTCTGTTTTTGTACCGCGATTCCTACTACGCCAGCCAGAACCCGGACGGTGCCGAGGTGGAGGCCGATACCGCCGAGTGCATCGTGGCAAAGAACCGTCACGGCGAGACCAGCACCGTGCCGTTGGGCTGGGATGGTGCCCACACCCGCTTTATGGATGTGGACTTCAAGCGCTGATGGATACAGAGATTCTTGCCCGGGTGGCGGATTTCTGCACCAGGGAGGGGCTTTTGCAGCCCGGCACACCGCTGCATCTGGCGGCGGCAGTTTCCGGCGGGGCGGACAGCATGGCGCTGCTGCTCTTGCTGCGGCAATTGCAGCCGAGGTTTGGCTATACGCTCTCTGCCTGCCATGTGAACCACGGTCTGCGCGGGCAGAGCGCCGACCGGGACGAAGCTTTTGTGCGGGCAGAATGCGCCCGCTTGGGCGTGCCGCTGCGGGTGTTCCATGCCGCAGAGCTGACCCCGCCCCCGGCACACGCCGGGGAGGACTGGGCGCGCCGCCTGCGCTACACGGCCTTTGCGCAGCTGCAAGGGCAGGGGATAGATGCCATCGCTACGGCCCATACTGCAAATGACCAAGCCGAAACGCTGCTGCTGCGGCTGGCACGCGGCACCGGGCTGCACGGGGCGGGCGGCATCCGACCAAGACGCGGGTGCTATCTGCGCCCGCTGCTCTGCCTGAGCCGCGCCGAGACCGAGGCCGTCTGCCGGGCAGCAGGACAGCCGTGGGTCACCGACGAGACCAACGACACCGATGCCTACGCCCGCAACCGGCTGCGCCACAGCGCCCTGCCTGCGCTGGAAAGCACCAACGCGGCGGCGGTGCAGAATCTGGCACGGTTCTGTGAAAAGGCTGCGCGGGTGGATGCCTACCTTGCCGCCGGGGCTGCAAAGCTTCTGGCGGCGGCACGCCTGCCCGGTGCAGAACCGGCGTGGCAGCTGCCGCCCTTGCAGGCGGCAGACCCGCTGCTGCTGGAGACTGCGCTGCACAGCCTTGTGGCTCCGGTGCGGGACGCAGAGGAAAAATATGTGCAGCTGCTGTGTGCCGTGGTGCGGCAGGGCAGCGGCGCAGTACAGCTGACCGAGCAGGTGCGCTTTTGCGCCGGGAATGGCTGTCTGCGGCAGGAAACGCTGCCGCAAGCACTGCCCCGGCAGCCGGAGAGAGCGCCGCAGCAGCTGCCCTTTTTGCCCGAGAAACAGCCGGAATTCCGGCTGCGCGGGGGCTGGAAAGGGAAAGCAGAGCTGTTAACAGCCGATTTTGAAGAAAAAATACAAGTCGTTCATAAAAAAGACTTAAAAAATCGGGCGGATTATGCTAGAATAACTACGTTGTACACTGGCCTTGTGCTGCGCGCCCGTCAGCCGGGAGACCGCTTCCGTCCTGCGGGGCGGGGCTTGAGCAAACCGCTGCGCAAGTGGATGAACGAGGCCGGTGTCCCGAATGAACTGCGGGATACGCTGCCGCTGCTTGCCAGCGGAAGCGAAATTTTATGGGTGTGTGGAGAAGGCTTTGCCGATGGCCTTGCACCGGACACGGAAAGCAGATGGATCCTGCACTTGGATGCAGAGATCGAAACACAGGAGGAAAAAACAAATGAGTATGCACGATGATATCAAGACCGTTCTGGTCAGCGAAGAACAGCTGAAGTCCAAGGTGGCAGAGCTGGGCGCTCAGATCAGCCGGGATTATGCCGGTAAAAATCTGGTGCTGGTGTCCATCCTCAAGGGCTCGGTGGTCTTTATGGCCGACCTGATGCGGGCTGTGAGCATCCCCTGCAACATCGACTTTATGGTGGTCTCCAGCTACGGCGGCAGCAACACCACCACCAGCGGTCTGGTCAAGATCATCAAGGATCTGGACGGCGATCTGTCCGGTAAGGATGTGCTGATCGTGGAGGACATTCTGGACACTGGCGTTACCCTGTCCAACCTTGTGCCCATGCTCAAGATGCGCAACCCGAACTCCGTTAAGATCTGCACCATCCTTGATAAGCCCAGCCGCCGCAAGGCCGATATCCAGCCGGATTACGAGGGTTTTCAGGTACCGGACGAGTTTGTGGTGGGCTATGGTCTGGACTACGATGAAAAATACCGCAACCTGCCCTATGTCGGCGTGCTGAAGCCCGAGGTCTACACGAAGTAACCTGTCCATTATAAAAATCCAGAACTGGAGTTGATTTTTTTGCAACCGAAGAAACCCCGTTTCAATCCGCTGGTGATCGCCATTGTGCTGGCAGCCGTGCTGATGGTGTGGTCGGTGCTGGGTGGCACCGGCGGCAGCGCCAACGGCTCCTCTATGGCATATTCCACGGTGGTACACTATTTTGAGAGCAATCAGGTCACCAAATTCTCGCTGGATCTGAATACCGGCGTGATCACCATGACCCTGAAGGAGGGCGCACAGGAGCTGCCCAATGCAGCCGAGCAGAGCACTGCCCAGTCCACGGGCGGGCTGCTTTCCGGCCTGTTGTCCTCCTCTTCCTCTGCCCCCACCGGGGTAAAGAAGAACGAGGACGGCACCGAGACGGTCAGCTATAAGCTGCCCTACGCCCGGATGTTCGTGGACCATGTGTCGGACTACATCGCCCAGTACGATGCAGCTAACCCCGACGCACCCATGGTGTACGACTATGTGCCCGCCAAGGAGACCATCCCCTGGATGGAGATCCTGTTCTATCTGGCTATGCTGGGCTGCACCGGCTTTTTGCTGTTCTCCATGATGCGCGGCGGCGCCGGTGGCGGCGGTATCATGAACGTAGGCAAGGCCAAGGTAAAGGACGAGCACGAGAACAAAAAGACTGCCACCTTTGCCGATGTGGCCGGTGAGGACGAGGAAAAAGAGGAGCTCAAGGAAGTTGTGGAGTTCCTCAAGAGCCCGGATAAGTTCAATACGCTGGGTGCTCGCATCCCCCACGGCGTGCTGCTGGTGGGCCCTCCGGGTACCGGTAAGACCCTGCTGGCGCGTGCCTGTGCAGGCGAGGCCGGGGTGCCCTTCTATTCCATCTCCGGCTCTGACTTTGTGGAGATGTACGTCGGCGTGGGCGCATCCCGCGTGCGCGACCTGTTCGATAAGGCCAAAAAGACCATGCCCTGCATCATTTTCATTGATGAGATCGACGCCGTGGGTCGTCAGCGCGGCGCAGGTCTGGGCGGCGGTCACGATGAGCGCGAGCAGACTTTGAACCAGCTGCTGGTGGAGATGGACGGCTTTGAAGCCAACGACGGCATCATCGTCATGGCCGCCACCAACCGTGCCGACATTCTGGATAAGGCGCTGCTGCGTCCCGGCCGCTTCGACCGTCAGGTCTATGTGGGTCTGCCGGATGTCAAGGGACGCGAGGAGATCCTGAAGGTGCATACCCGCAACAAGCCCCTTGCACCGGACGTCTCCCTGAAGGTCATCGCCCAGCGCACCGCCGGTTTTGCCGGTGCAGACCTTGAGAACCTTGTCAACGAGGCCGCGCTGCTGGCAGCCCGCCGCAACCGCAAGGCCATTACCATGGAGGATATCGAGGAAGCATCCATGAAGGTGATGGCTGGCCCCGAGAAGAAGAGCCGCGTGGTCACCCCGGAGGAGAAAAAGCTCACCGCCTACCACGAGGCCGGTCACGCAGTGGCAGGTTTTTACTGCAAGCATCATCCCCGCGTGCACGAGATCACCATCATCCCGCGCGGTCAGGCCGGCGGCTACACCATGTATCTGCCTGAGAAGGACCGCAGCTATGTGACCAAGGGCGAGATGTTTGAGGACATCGTGTCCAGTCTGGGCGGCCGCGTGGCCGAGCAGCTGATCCTGGAGGACATCTCCACCGGTGCCTCCAACGATCTGCAGCAGGCCACCAACATCGCCCGCCAGATGATCACCCGTTACGGCTTCTCCGAGCGTCTGGGCCCTGTGGTCTACGGTACCTCGCAGGAGGAAACCTTCCTTGGCCGCGATTTGGGTCAGGGCAAGGGTTACAGCGAGACCACCGCTGCTGAGATCGACAGCGAGACCCGTGATATCATCGATGAAGCCTACGAGACCTGCCGCCGCACCCTGACCGAGCATATCGACCAGCTCCATGCGCTGGCCAAGGCTCTGATGGAGCGCGAAAAGCTCAACGAGGAGCAGTTCAACACCATTATGGCCGGCGGCACCCTGCCCCCCTGCGAGGACGCAAAGCCCGAGCAGGTGCAGCCCGACCAGACCGTGCAGCCTGCCCCGGTGCAGCCCGCAGAGCCTGCGGAGACCGCTGAGCGTGCCGAACCCGCCGAGCAGGCCGAGCCTGTCCAGCCGGAAACGCCGCAGCCGGATGCCCCGGAGCAGCAGGACTAAGCTTTTTTAGGAAAGGAGCGAGCATCGTGGAGGAAAATTTTAACCCGGTCGCCCAGACCCGTGCAAACTATTATACTCCCGGCAGCCCGGTGCAGTTCGTCTGCGTGGAGCTGCTCAAGGGGGACGTCAGCGGCGAGCACGCTGTCTGCCTGACCTTCAAGAATATTTCCCGCGTGACCCTGACCGCACTGGAGATCCATTTTAAGTGCAAGGGCGTGGACGGTGTGATCCTGTGCGAGGATAAGTTCGAGTACCGGGATCTTCAGGTAAAGCCCGGCGAGCTGTTTGGGCAGGACGATGCCGTGTTCATCACGGCAAAGGCCATCACCAGCGTGGATGTTTCGCTGTGCAATGTGTACAACGGCAAGCGCGTGGTGCATCTGGACGGCATCAAGCGTGTGCGCCTGCCTGCACCCCGCCGTTTGGCTCCGGAGCTGCAAAAGGCGCTGGAAGCCCGCATGAACCGCACCGGGCTCAAGTATCAGCCGCAGGTGTTCGAGAACGGCTGGTACTGCGCCTGCGGTGCCTTCCACCCCACCGAGGAGGACACCGTGTACTGCTCGGAGTGCGGAAGTGACCGCATTCTGCTGCAGAACGCACTGAACACCCTGTTACAGCCCGCCGCCCCGGCAGACGAGATGGAAATGCCCCTCAGCGCCCCGGCGGCTCCCGCAGCGCCCGCTGCGGTGGAGGAGCCTACCCGCATCGTGGGTGCAGCCTCTGCCGCCCCGGCAGCGCCCGTAGAGGAGCCCACCCGGGTCATGGGTGCAACGGCTTACCAGCCGAAGGCTGCCCCCGTCCAGCCCATCTCGGAGCCTACCCGGGTGCTGGATGCCTCTGCCCGTGCACCGTATTCCGGCGCTGCTGCGGCAGACGAGGGCACCCGTGTGATGCCTGCCGCCGCCCGCCGTCCGGCACCGGCTCCGGTGCGTCAGCCCGAGCCCATGGAGGAGGAGTACGAGGAGTACGAGGACAGCCGGGACAGCGTGGCAGAAGCGCTGATCCGCTGGGTGCCGCCCATTACGGCCATCCTGTGCGCAGCCATCGCGCTATGCGGCTTTGTGTACTACCAGTTCGTGCTGTAATATAAGTTCATCCCGGCGGAGGGGGCAGCGTGCCTTCTCCGCCTTTTGTGTACATTGCACAGAAAGGAAAATACTATGCCGGAACAAGCTTTACAGGTGGCTTTTGAGATCAAGACTGCCTGCGATGAGATCAGCCGCCGCCTGCTGCGCTGGCACTGGGAGCGCAAGCCCGGGGCGCACAGTCTGGATGCGCTGCTGGAGCATATCGCCGCCCGCAAGCAGGAAAGCCCGGATTACTACGACCGTATGTCGGACCTTTCCGGCAAGACCAGCTGGCAGCAGCTGGACACTACCCTGTGCATGCGGGTGCTGCTGGACCCGGAAACTGACGCCGCCCGCCCGCTGGACCTGCTGGGCAACACGGTGCATCCCTCTGCCGCCCGCCATGCCTGCAACGCCATCCGCACCGCCCGCAACGAAGCTGCCCACGCGGCAGTTGCAGCGGACGGCGCACAGGCAGCCCTGCTGTTCAACGAAGCTATCGAGGCGCTGGAGGAGGGCTACGCCGGTACCGCCTTTAAAGAAAACGAGCTGGCGCAGTATTACCGCGAAGCCGAGGATTACCTGAGCCGGTGCAGCGAGGGCAAGCCACTTAAGGCACGCCAAAGCAGCCTGCAGAACGCGCAGCAGGTGAAGGGTGCCGCCCGCAGCAAGCCCCGCAGCGCACAGCAGCCCCGCAGCACCAAAAGCACTGCCGGGCGGCAGAACACCTCTGCACGCAGCCGCAGCACCGGTACAAAACAGAGCCGCAGCACGGCGTCCCGTGGGAAAAAGCAGCAGACCGGCGGCGAGAGCAAGGTGGCACTGGGCATTATTCTGGCGGCGCTGGTGCTGGGGCTTATTGCACGCGCTATCAGCATGGGACTTGTGTAAGCGCAACGGTGTTCGCAATTCTGGTGGTAAATCGAAATGCAAAATCGTTTGGGTTGTGTAAAATCACCAAAAATGCAGCGGACAGCCCTGCGGAAAAACGGTCATTGCACCTCTTGCGGGAAATCTGAAACGGATTTATAATAAGCATGAAAACGTTTACACATTGCTACCGGAGAGGGAACGGAGAAAATACCCCATGACCATCAGTGATATTGCAAAGATGGCAGGCGTTTCCAGTGCTGCGGTCAGCCGCTATTTAAACGGCGGCCCCCTCAGCGAGCAGAAGCGTGCCGTGATACAAGCCGTAGTGGAAAAAACCGGTTACAGCCCGGACACTGCCGCCCAGACCCTGCGCACCGGCAAGGTGCGTCAGGTGGGGGTCATTGTGCCCAGTATCAGCTCCCAGTCGGTGGGGCAGATCACCAGCGGTATTGCAACCGAGTTGGGCACAAGCCGGTACCTGATGCTGCTGGCAGACACCGAACTGGACGAGCAGATGGAACTGCAATATCTTGCGGCGTTGCAGCGCAACCATGTGGCCGGGATCATTCTGCTGGGCAGTGATAACAGCCCGCAGCTGTGCAAGGCGCTGAAGGACTGCCGTGTGCCTGTGGTGGTAACAGGGCAGCGCTTTGAGGACTTGCCCTGCGTTTATAACGACGACCGCTCTGCCGCCCGCGACCTGACCCGGAAGATGCTGGAGCATGGCCGCAGAAATATCGTGTACATCGGTGGCAGCGAGCAGGACGCCGCCACCGGCATTGCCCGCCGTCAGGGTGTGCAGGACGCACTGCGGGAGGCGGGACTAAACGCGGACGGTCTGCCCCGCGCCTGCTGCGCCGCCTTTTCCATGGAAGAGGGGCACCGCTGCATGGAGGAACTGCTGGCGCGCTGCCCGCAGCTGGACGGTGTGGTCTGCGTGACCGACACCGTGGCCTTTGGTGCGTTGCAGGTGTTGCGCGCTGCCGGACGCAAAGTAGGGCAGGATGTCGGCCTTGCCGGCATCGGAGATAACTGGGCGGGCAAGGTGGTGGAGCCCGGTCTGACCACCATCCGCTTCTACCAAAAGCAGGTAGGGCAGGAGGCCGCCCGGATGCTGCTGCAAAGCTTAGAGCACGCCGGAGCGGGTACTGAGCCGGTGCGCCAGACCACGCTGGGCTATACATTGGTAGAGCGCGGCTCACTGTAAAAAAAGAGGAACGAATGAAACAAAAACTGATTTTTTTAGATATCGATGGAACCCTGCTGCCCCCGGGCGAGATGCTGATCCCCCAAAGCACGGTCAAGGCGCTGCGCAAGGCACATGCCAACGGCCACAAGCTGTTTCTGTGCACCGGGCGCAACCTGCGCATGACCCAGCCGCTGCTGGACTACGGCTTTGACGGCGCAGTGTGCAGCGCCGGCGGCTATGTGTTCTGCGGGGACAAGGTGCTGGTAGACCTGCCCATGGAACCGCAGTTGGCACAGGATGTGCGCAGCGCCATGGAGCGCCACGGGGTAGAGTGCACGCTGGAAGCGCGGGATGCCACCTACGGCAGCCTGAAGATGATCGAGCGCTGGAGCTTCACCCACCGGGATGCAGGCCCCCTGAACAGCGAAGCCGCCCGCTGGCGCAAAGCTATGGAGGACGGCATGACCATCAGCCCGCTGGCCGATTACAAGGGCGAGCCGCTGTATAAGATCGTGTATATCGCAGAGCATGGCGAGGACTTGGACGAAGCGAAGCGCCTGTACGAGGACAGGTTCGTGTTCTGCGAGAGCAAGCTAGATGGTCTGGACGGCGGCTATGTGAACGGCGAACTCATCAACCGCAGGTTTGATAAGGGACGCGGCATCAAGGCCGTCTGCGATTATTTGGGCGCGTCCCTGCAGGACAGCATCGGCTTTGGCGACAGCGACAACGACCTGCAAATGACCGACGTGGTCGGCATCAGCGTTTGTATGGCCAACGGCTCTGCAAGCCTGAAGCAGCGCTGCGACCGCATTGCCCCCTCGGTGTACGAGGACGGCATCGCCAAGGAGTTTGCCGCCTTGGGGCTGATTTGAGATCTCTTTTAGTAAAAACAGGGCAGGGGAACGTCCGCAGACGTTCCCTTGCCCTAAAATTATAAATAATACTTTCGCATCATTTTGTAACAAAAAGAGCGCTGCACGGTGTTTTGTGCGGCGCTCTCTTTATATTGACAGATCAGTAGTGCAGATCCTCTGCGGTCAATGCTTCCAGCACGGGCAGCATGGCAGCGGCTTCGGCCTTGGCGGCGGGCAGATCCATATCGCGGTAGTTGCCGCACTCCACCTCGCTGGCACCGGGCACAGCGCCCTCAAAGTCGGCCATAAAGCGGTAGGCATCCACCGTCAGCTGCAATGCCTGCGCCGGGGTCAGACCCCGGGTAAGCAGGTAAAAGCCGGTGCGGCAGCCCATGGGGCCAACATAGATCACCCCGTCCTTCACAGCGCTGTTGCGCGCGTAGGTGGCAAACAGGTGCTCCAGCGTGTGGGCGGCAGCGGTGGTCAGGTAATCGCCCTGATTGGGCTTCTTCATGCGGATGTCCCAAGTGAGCACATCGCCGTCCTGACGGCTCAGGTACATTCCGCGCTCCAGCCGGGTGTGATCCACGCAAAAGCTTGCGATACGTTCCATACTACGGTTCTCCTTTATCAGCCCTGCAGGCGCTGCACACTGCCGTGTGCGCAGTCCACAGCAACCATCAGACCATCGCGGATGTGGCTGGTAGCACCGGCGGCACCCACAACGGTGGGCTTCAGCAGTGCCTTGCCGGCAATGGCAGCGTGGCTGTTCAGGCCGGGCTCCTCTACCACCAGAGCGGCAGCGTCGCGCACAAAGCTCAGCATCTCGTTGCTGGTGGAGGGCACCACCAGCACCATGCCGGGCTTGAACTTGGCGCGCACCTCGTCCATGGTGCGGCAGACGCAGGCCTTGCCGCTGGCAACATCGTTGTTCTCAGGGCCGACACCCACGCCGGTAGCCAGACAGTTGCCCACCATGTGGATCTTGATCATGTTGGTGGTGCCGGAAACGCCCACGGGCACGCCTGCGGTCACAACAGCCAGTTCGCCGTTGTGCAGGTAGCCGTTCTCCTTGGCCAGAGCGGTGGACATCTCGATCAGCTCATCGGTGCTGTGTGCCAGAGACATCATCAGCGGGGTGATGCCCCAGCTCAGGGACAGCTGACGCTGCACCTGCTCGCGCATGACGCAGGCGATGATGGGCTGCTGCGGGCGGTACTTGCTCAGCAGGCGGGCGGTGGTGCCGGACTCGGACACGGTCACGATGGCGGCGGCGTTCACGTCCCGTGCGGTCAGGCAGGCAGCATGGGCGGTAGCGTCAGAGACGCTGATCTTGCCGGGGTTGAAATCCATCGTGCGGCCGCGCAGATGGAAGCCCTCCTGCTCGGTGCGCTCAGCGATGGCGGACATGGTCTTGAGCGCCTCCACGGGGTAGGCACCGGCAGCGGTCTCACCGGACAGCATGATAGCAGAGGTGCCGTCGTAGATGGCGTTTGCCACGTCCGAGATCTCGGCGCGGGTGGGGCGGGGGTTCACCATCATGCTGTCCAGCATCTGGGTAGCGGTGACGATGGGCTTGCCGAAGGAGAAGGAGCGGTCGATGATGGTTTTCTGAATGCCGGGCAGCTCAGTGAAGTCGATCTCCACGCCCAGATCACCACGAGCCACCATCACGGCGTCGGCAGCAGCCAGAATGCTGTCGATGTTGTTCACGCCCTCGCGGTTCTCGATCTTTGCAATGATGCGGATGTTGGAATCGTACTGGTTCAGCAGGTTGCGGATATCGTACACGTCCTGTGCGGTGCGCACAAAGGAGGCGGCGATGAAATCATAGCCCTGCTCGATGCCGAAGATGATATCGTCCTTATCGCGCTGGCTCATATACGGCATAGACAGGTGCACGCCGGGCACGTTGACGCCCTTCTTGTTCTTGATCTTGCCGCTGTTCAGTACGGTGCAGACGATGTCGGTGTCGTTCACGGTCTGGATCTGCAGCTTGATCAGGCCGTCATCCAGCATGATGGTGCCGTTCGGCTCCACGTCCATGGGCAGATCCTTGTAGGTGATGGAGCAGATCTCGTTGGTGCCCTCCACATCGCGGGTGGTCAGGGTAAAGGTCTGGCCGGCAACCAGATTCTCAACGCCGTTCTTGAAGTCCTTCAGGCGGATCTCGGGACCCTTGGTGTCCAGCAGTGCGGCCACGGGCTTACCCAGCTCCTCGCGCAGAGCCTTCAGCTTTTCAAGGCGACCCAGATGCTCCTCGTGGGAACCGTGGGAAAAATTGAAGCGGGCTACGTTCATGCCGTTGGCGATCAGATCGCGCAGCACGCCTTCCTTATCGGTGGAAGGGCCAAGGGTGCAAATAATTTTCGTCTTTCTCATGCAATATACCTCCGTCAACTCTCTCTTACCTATATCCGGCACAGCATCCCTGCAGGCTGCTGTGTATGACCAATGGGAGCAAAAGCTCTCGGTACAGCGGGTTGGTTTGTATGGCAGAGCGGGAAAACCCAAAACTCTACCAACTATTATTATAATCATTCCGGTGCAAGAGAGCAAGAGGAATTTTTGCTTGAATACAAGTTTTTGCATTTGTTTCTGTCTGTGGGAACGATTGTAAAACTTTTAACGATGCGCCGCGGCTTTCCGTACGCTGCCTGACAGGGGAAAACTGCTGCAAAACGTAAAAACTGATTAGAGCGCACAAGGCCGCTTCCTCTTGCATCCGAGGGGCTTTTTGCTTATAATAAGGATAATAAAGTAGTACTGTTCCGGGGTGCGCCCCGGAGAAATGGAGTGACCACTATGGAAAAACGCGTTTTTCTGATCGTGCTGGACAGCTTTGGCATCGGCGCAGAGCCGGACGCCGCCGCCTTCGGCGATGCAGGCACCAACACCTTGGGTGCCATTGCGAACCACCCCAATTTCAACTGTCCCAACCTGCGCAAGCTGGGCTTGTTCAACATTGACGGCGTGACCGCAGGGGAAAAAACGGATGCCCCGGCGGCTGCCTTTGCCCGCCTGCAGGAGCAGAGCATGGGCAAGGATACCACCATCGGCCACTGGGAGATCGCCGGTGTGGTCAGCCCGGAGCCGCTGCCCACCTTCCCCGAGGGCTTCCCGGAGGAGCTGATCCGGGAGTATGAGCAAAAGACCGGCCACAAGGTGCTGTGCAACAAGCCCTATTCCGGCACGCAGGTGCTGAAGGACTACGGCGAACAGGCCATGCGGGAAAACGCCCTCATCGTCTACACCAGCGCCGACAGTGTTTTTCAGGTCGCTGCCAACGAGGAGCTTGTGCCGGTGCAGGAGCTGTACCGTTACTGCGAGATTGCCCGGGAAATGCTCAAGGGCAAATACGGCGTGGGACGCGTGATCGCCCGCCCCTTCCTTGGCAACAGCGCAGATACCTTCTACCGCACCACCAACCGCCACGACCTGAGCCTGAAGCCGCCCCGCGCTACTATGCTGGATCTGCTGAAGGATGCCGGTAAGGACGTGATCGCCGTGGGCAAGATCTACGATATCTTTGACGGCGAGGGTGTGACCGAAAAAATCAAGACCACCGGCAACACCAACGGCATCGCCTTTACCAAGGCTTTGCAGACCCGGGATTTTGAGGGTCTGGCTTTCGTGAATCTGGTAGACTTTGATATGCTCTACGGCCACCGCCGTGACGTGGCAGGCTACGCTGCCGCCGCCACCGAGTTCGACCGTTTTCTGGCCGACTTCCTGCCGGGGATGCGGGAGGGCGACCTGCTCATGATCACCGCCGACCACGGCTGTGACCCCTCCTACACCAAGACCACCGACCATACCCGCGAGTATGTGCCGTATCTGGTCTGCGGCAAGGGCGTAAAGGCGGGTACGGATCTGGGCACAAAGCTGTGCTTCGGCACCATCGCCAAAACCATCTGCGAGTATCTGGATGTGGACGCTTCCACGCTGGACGGCAAGAGCGTATGGCAGGAGATCCGGGCATAAAACGCCCCAAAAGCTATAAGAACAGGAGCGTGAAACAATGCGTATTTATGATCTGATCGCAAAAAAGCGGGATGGCGGCACCCACACTCGGGAGGAACTGGAGGCCATTGTCAACGGCTTTGTCTGCGGGGATGTGACCGACTACCAGATGGCTGCATGGATGATGGCCGTGTACCTGCGCGGCATGACCAACGAGGAGACCGCCGAACTGACCGATGTAATGGCGCACAGCGGCGTGATGGTAGATCTTTCGCCCATTCCGGGCATCAAGGTGGACAAGCACTCTACCGGCGGCGTGGGCGATAAGACCACGCTGGTCATTGCGCCCATCGTGGCGGCCTGCGGGGTGAAAATCGCCAAAATGAGCGGCCGGGGTCTCGGCCACACCGGCGGCACCATTGATAAGATGGAGAGCGTGCCCGGCACAAAGACCGCCCTCTCGCAGGAGGAATTTTTTGCACAGGTGAACCGGATCGGCCTGTCGGTCATCGGTCAGAGCGAGGGCATCGCCGTGGCAGATAAAAAAATGTATGCCCTGCGGGACGTTACCGCCACCGTCAGCTGCATTCCGCTGATTGCCTCCAGCATCATGTCCAAAAAGCTGGCCTCCGGTTCGGACGCCATTCTGCTGGACGTCACCACCGGCACCGGTGCTTTTATGAAAACTGTGGACCAGAGCATTGAGCTGGCGCAACTGATGGTTGCCATCGGCACCCACCATGGCCGCCGGGTAGCTGCCATGATCACCGATATGGACACCCCGTTGGGGCACAACATCGGCAACAGTCTGGAAGTGATGGAGAGCATGGATGTGCTCAAAGGCCACGGCCCGGCAGACCTGACCGAGGTGTGCCTGCAATTGGCAGCCAACATGCTGGTGCTGGCAGGCAAGGGCGATGCCGCCCACTGCCGCGCTATGGCCGAGGCTGCAATTGCGGACGGCTCTGCCTTTGCCAAGTGCAAGGAAATGTTTGCCGCACAGGGCGGCGACATCCGTGTGCTGGATGATTACAGCCTGTTTGCACAGCCCGCCGCCAGCTACGAGCTGCTGGCCGAGCAGGACGGCTACATTGTGGCCAACGATGCCGAAAAGATCGGCTCTGCCAGTGTGCTGCTGGGCGCAGGCCGCCAGAAAAAGGGCGACCCGCTGGACTTTGCCGCCGGTATCACCCTGCACAAAAAGCGCGGCGACTATGTCCATAAGGGCGAAAGCCTTGCTACTTTTTACGGCGCAGCGGACAAGTTTGAAGCTGCCGCCGCCGAGTACCGCAGCGGCCTTGTGTACGGCGCGGAAAAGCCGGAGGAAGCCCCGCTGGTGTACGCCCTTGTCACCAAGGACGGCGTAGAGCGGTACTGAGACCGGACAGCAGGGGAGACCTGCTTTTCGCAAAAATGCAAGGCCGGACAGCCCGCAGGCGGCCCGGCCTTGCTCCTATAACAATAATTTTTTCGGTTGCTCCAAGGGGCTGCTGCACAAAAGCTGTGCGGCAGCCTTTTTTTGCGCTTTCACGCTGAAAACAGGCCATTTTGCACAAAGGAACGGTCACTTTTTTGGCAATTCGCTGTATTTGCGGGGCAAACAGTAGAACTTTGCGGCAGGATATGGTATACTATTCTGTACTTGTATGCCCCGGGAAAAGGGGCTGCCAAAGGAGAAAGGACTTGTTATGAAGATCATTCTGGTGGGCGGCGGCAAGGTCGGTACGGCTCTGGCACGCCAGCTCAGCGAGGAAGGCCACAACGTGACTGTGGTGGACACCAACAAGGCGCGCGTGGAGCACCTGACCGAAAGCTACGACGTGCTGGGCATCGTGGGCAATGGCTCGTCCATCACCACCCTGTCCGAGGCGGGCATTGAGGATGCGGACGTGTTCATCGCGGTCACCGGCTCGGACGAACTGAACCTGCTTTGCTGCATGTTTGCCAAAAAGGCGGGTCACTGCCACGGCATTGCCCGTGTGCGCAACCCGTCTTACAGCCATGAGCTGGACTTTATCAAAAAGCAGATCGGCATTTCCGCCATCATCAACCCGGAAATGGCAGCGGCAAAGGAGATCTCCCATCTGCTGCGGTTCCCCGGTGCCAGCAAGATCGATACCTTTGCGGACGGCCGTGTGCGGCTGATCAAGTTTGCGCTGCCCGATGCGCTGGACGGCGTAGCCATCCGCGAGATCCCCACCCGGCTCAAGAGCGATATTCTGGTATGCGCGGTGGAGCGTGAGGGCGGGGTCATCATCCCCAACGGTAACTTTGTGCTGCAAAAGGGCGATCAGGTCACTTTCCTTGCTACGCAGGAAAAGGCACACGCCTTCTTCCAGCAGCTGCATCTGCCGGTGCAGCCGGTGCGCAACGCCCTGATCGTGGGCGGCGGTGCTATTGCCTACTACCTCAGTCAGGAACTGCTGGAAAACCACGTGCGGGTGCGCATTGTGGAGCGGGACGCAGCCCGCTGCGTAGAACTGGCCGAGCAGCTGCCCGGTGCACAGATCCTGAACGAGGATGGCTCCAACCGCGAGTTTTTGCTTTCCGAAGGTCTGGAATCCACCGAAGCCTTTGTGGCGCTGACCAACATCGATGAGGAGAACGTGCTGTTGACCCTGTTTGCCAAAAAGCACTCCAACGGCAAGCTGGTGACCAAGGTCAACCGTCTGGAATTTGACGATATTCTGGCCGGGCTGGATCTGGGCAGCGTGGTCTACCCCAAGTACATGACCTGTGACTACATCGTGCAGTACGTCCGCGCCCTGCAAAACGAGGCGGGCAACAACATCAAGACCCTGTACCGCATTCTGGACGACCGCGTGGAAGCGCTGGAATTTACGGTGCACGAGGAGAGCGCCGCTACCGGTGTGCCCCTGAGCCAGCTGCACCTAAAAAAGAACCTGCTGCTGTGCTGCATTACCCGCGGCAGCAAGATTTTGATCCCCCGCGGCGGCGACCAAATTCAAGTGGGCGACAACGTCATCGTGGTCACGCTGGAGCATGGTCTGCACGACCTGCGCGATATCGTGGAGCACTGACGGAGGCGGACTATGAATTATGCGATCGTTTTCCGTCTGCTGGGCTATGTGCTGATGATCGAGGGCGCGCTGCTGCTGCTGCCCGCCGCCGCCAGCTTAGTGTATGGCGAGTGGATGGTGCTGGGCGTGTTTCTGCTCACAGCAGCCGTCAGCGCCGGTATCGGCTACGCCCTGCACACCATCAAGCCCCGCAGTAAGGTGTTCTATATGCGCGAGGGCTTTGCGGCTACCTCGCTGTGCTGGGTGTTCATCTCGGTGATGGGCGCGGTGCCCTTTGTGCTCACCGGCTGCATCCCGAACCCCGTGGATGCCCTGTTTGAGACAGTCTCCGGCTTTACCACCACCGGTGCCAGCATCCTGCCCGCCGTGGAGGGGCTGCCCAACGGTATTCTGTTCTGGCGCAGCTTCACCCACTGGATCGGCGGCATGGGCGTTCTGGTGTTTCTGCTCTCGCTGCTGCCGCTGACCGGCGGCTCTCACGTCAACCTGATGAAGGCCGAAAGCCCCGGCCCGCAGGTGGACAAGCTGGTGCCCAAGGTACAGTCCACCGCTAAAATTCTGTACGGCATCTACTTTGCCCTTACCATGCTGGAGCTGGTGTTCCTGCTGCTTGGCGGAATGCCCCTGTTCGAAGCCCTGCTCACCGCCTTTGGTACGGCAGGCACCGGCGGTTTCGGCTTCCGTAACGACAGCTTTGCCAGCTTTTCGCCCTACATCCAGTGGGTCGTGACCATCTTCATGATCCTGTTCGGCGTCAACTTCAACGCCTACTTCCTGCTGCTCATGCGCAAGTTCCGCCGCGCTGCTGCCAGCGAGGAAGTGCGGGGCTACTTTGTGGTCATCGCAGTGGCAGTGGGCATCATCACTGCCAATATTTATAGTATGTACAACAGCTTTGGCGAGGCGCTGCGGCAGGCCGCTTTTCAGGTGGGCTCCATCATCACCACCACCGGCTTCTCCAGCTGCGATTTTGACCTGTGGCCGACCCTCTCTAAAGAGATTCTGGTCATGCTCATGTTTATTGGTGCCTGTGCGGGCAGCACCGGCGGCGGCATCAAAGTGAGCCGTTTCCTCATTCTGGGCAAGACCTTGGCCAAGGAGCTCAAGACCGCCCTGCACCCGCAGGTGGTGGCGCCCGCCCGCATGGACGGCAAGCTGCTGAACCACGAGACCATCCGCACCACCAACGTGTTCATTGCGGCCTATATCTTTATCTTTGCGGCCTCCTTCTTCCTCATCAGCCTGAACGGCTTTGATATGGTGACGAACTTTACCGCCGTGGCTGCTACCCTGAACAACATCGGCCCGGGCTTGGAAATGGCAGGCCCAATGCAGAACTTCGGATGCTTTGCAGACCCCGCAAAGCTGGTGCTGATCTTTGATATGCTGGCCGGTCGTCTGGAGATCTTCCCCATGCTGGTGCTGTTCATGCCGGATACATGGCGGCGGTTCTAAGTGCTTTTGGAGTGGGGTAAACCCGCCTCTCTGCCATCCCTGCATGATTTCCGCTCCCCCTTTTTTGGGGGAGCTTTTTGTATTTGCCGCAACTGCTGCTTCAAAAGAGTGCCCCTTGGGTGCGCAGGCACGCGCAGCAGGGGAGAAGGCGGGCTTTTCTTTGGCGCGCGACACCGAAAGCGGTCGGAATGGGTTGCGTTCAGCGCCGCGTTGCAGTATGATTATAGCATCTGAAAGCAAAGCGAACCCTGCATCACCATCGTAGCGTAGAACGCTATAAAAAGAAGAAAGCAGAACACGGGCAAAACTGTCGGCGTTTACAAAAATCAATGAAACATACAGGAGGAAATTACTATGGGTCTGATCAAAGCAGGTATGGGCGCACTGGGCGGAACTTTTGCAGACCAGTGGAAGGAATTTTTCTATTGCGATTCTCTGGACAAAGATGTGCTGATGGTCAAGGGCCAGAAGCGCACCTCCCGCCGCAGCTCCAACAACGGCGAGGATAACATTATCACCAACGGCAGCGGCATTGCCGTGGCCGACGGCCAGTGTATGCTCATCGTGGAGCAGGGCAAGGTGGTGGAGGTGTGCGCCGAGCCGGGCGAGTTCACCTTCGACTCCTCCACCGAGCCCAGCGTGTTCACCGGCAACTTCGGCGACAGTCTGGCAGCCACTTTCCAGACCGTAGCCAAGCGCTTTACCTACGGCGGCGACACCGGCAAGGATCAGCGTGTGTATTACATCAACACCAAGGAATTGGGCGAGATCCTGTACGGCACCGCGACGCCCATCCCGTTCCGGGTGGTGGTCAGCGAGGAGCGGGGCTATAAGCTCTCGGTGAATATCCGCTGCAACGGCAGCTTTACTTACCGCATCTGCGACCCGCTGCTGTTCTACACCAACGTGTGCAGCAATGTCTCCAACCAGTACGATGCCTCGGAGCTGGCTCCCCGCCTGAAGAGTGAGTTGATGAACGCTTTGCAGCCTGCTCTGGCCACTCTTTCCGCCAACAAGGTGCAGTATTACGAGATCCCCGCCCACACGCTGGAGATCTCGGACGCCCTCAACGAGCAGCTGTCCAATGTCTGGCGCAAGAAGCGCGGCATTGAAGTGTTCTCCTTCAATATCAACTCCCTGTCCATCCCGGAGGAGCAGCAGAAGAAAATCACCGAGTGGGAAGAGAACGCCATGACCACCGACCCCACCACCGCCGCAGCCCGTCTGGTGGGCGGCCAGATCGATGCCATGAAGACCGCCGCCGGGAACACCGCCGGTGCTATGACCGGCTTTATGGGCATGGGTATGGCTGCCGGTGCAGGCGGCATGGGCGGTATGAACGCCCAGAACCTGTTTGCCATGGGTCAGCAGCCCGCAGCACCCCAGCAGACTTCTGCCGCCGACAGCTGGAAGTGCAGCTGCGGCGCTACCGTCACCGGTAAGTTCTGCCCGGAATGCGGCAGCAAAAAGCCGGAGCCGAAGCCCGCTGCCGACAGCTGGACTTGCAGCTGCGGTGCTACCGTTACCGGTAAATTCTGCCCGGAGTGCGGCAAGCCCCGCCCGGCGGCAGCAGAGGGCTGGACCTGCAGCTGCGGCGCAGTGAACAAGGGCAAGTTCTGCTCCGAGTGCGGCAAACCCAAGCCCGCCGGTACGCCCAAGTATAAGTGCGACAAGTGCGGCTGGGAACCGGCCGACCCCGCACACCCGCCCAAGTTCTGCCCGGAGTGCGGCGACCCCTTTGACGACAACGACCGCAGCTAAGCCCGGCGCACAGCTCGCTGCACAATAACTGAACACACTGCGGGGCAGGGAAGAAACCGAAGCCCCTGCCCCGCAGATCATAGGAGGAAACGCTATGGCAGGAATGCTGGAATATAAGTGCCCCTGCTGCGATGGTGCCATCCAGTTCGACAGCACCACCCAGAAGATGAAATGCCCCTACTGCGACACCGAGTTTGAGGTGGACGCGCTGAAGGGCTACGATGAGGACCTGAAAGACCAAAAGCCCAGCGAGATGAACTGGGCCACCCCCGGCGGCGGCTGGGCAGAGGGCGAGACCGCCGGTCTGCATACTTACGTCTGTAAGAGCTGCGGCGGCGAGATCGTGGGCGACGACACTATGGCTGCCTCCGCCTGCCCCTTCTGCGGCAACCCCATCGTTCTGACCGGACAGTTTGCCGGAGACCTGCGCCCCGACCTCATCATCCCCTTCAAGCTGGACAAAAAGGCCGCCAAGGCCAAATTGCAGGAGCACCTCAAGGGCAAGACCCTGCTGCCCAAGGTGTTCCGCAGCCAGAACCATATCGACGAGATCAAGGGCGTGTATGTGCCTTTCTGGCTGTACGACAGCGACGCCGATGCACAGCTGCGCTTTACCGCAACCCGCACCCGCTTCTGGTCAGATGACGACTACGATTATTCCGAGACCAGCTACTACTCCGTGCGCCGGGACGGCGTGCTGGGCTTTGATGCAGTTCCGGTGGACGGCTCCTCCAAGATGGCAGACGACCTGATGGAATCCATCGAGCCGTTTACCATGAGCGATGCCGTGCCCTTCCAGACCGCGTATCTGGCAGGCTATGTGGCCGATAAGTACGATGTGGACGCCCAAAAGAGCATCGAGCGCGCCAACAAGCGTATCCGTCGGTCCACAGAGGACGCCTTTACCCAGACTGTTACCGGCTACGATTCCGTCAAGATGGAGAACAGCAGCATCCAGCTGCACGGCGGCAAGGCAAAATATGCCCTGTTCCCGGTGTGGGTGCTGAGCACCAGCTGGCGCGGCAACAACTACATTTTTGCTATGAATGGCCAGACGGGTAAGTTTGTGGGCAACCTGCCGGTGGATAAGGCCGCTGCCCGCAAGTGGACGCTGGGTCTTACAGCAGCCGTTGGCGCCGCATCCTATGCGGTGATGTGGCTGCTGTGGCTGGCCGGGATTCTGTAAAGGAGGGACGGAAGATGAAAAACACTGCTACCCGACTGCGCTCCCTCTGTGCTGCGCTGGCCGCACTGGTGCTGGCGCTGGCACTGGCTGTACCGGCCTTTGCCGCAGACGGCTTTGCCGACCTGTATTACCGTATGAACGACAGCGCGGAAGTTCTGACCGAGGACGAGGACAACGAGCTGGAAGCTTCGCTGGAGGAACTGAGCGTCCGCCAGAGCTTTGATGTGGTCGTTGCCACCATCGACTCGCTGGAAGGCGAGGGTTACACCAGCATAGAAGAATACGCCGATGACCTGTACGATTACTGCCAGTTCGGCTACGGCGAAAACCGGGACGGCGTGCTGCTGGTGGTAAGCATCGGCGACCGCAAATGGCATATCTCCACCTGCGGCTACGGCATTACCGCCTTTACGGATGCCGGTATCCAGTACCTTGGCGAGCAGATGACCCCCGACATGGCAGACGGCGATTATGCCGCCGCCTTCCGCACCTTTATCCAGTGGACGGACACATACGTTACAGCCGCCCGCGAAGGCCACCCCTACGATGTAGACAATATGCCGCATGAGCCTCTCTCTATTATGTATCTGGGTCTGGCACTGGTCATTGGTCTGGTGACAGCACTCATCGTGACCGGCGTGATGAAGAGCCAGCTCAAGAGCGTAGCACCGCAGCAGGATGCAACCAGCTATGTGCGGCAGGGCAGCATGAAGCTGACCAACCAGCGGGACCTGTATCTGTACCGTGACGTGCACCGCACCGAGCGGCCGAAGGAGTCCAGCTCCAACGATTCCGGCGGCAGCTCCACCCACACCTCCTCCAGCGGCACTACCCACGGCGGTGGAGGCGGTTCGTTCTGAAAACGTTCCCTCGCAAGATAAAATCTCAAAAACCGATCCGCAGCAGCCGGACGCACCCGCGCCCCGGCAACCGCTGCGGATTGGTTTTTACTTTTCTGCCGCCCGACACAAACGACTGATTTTTTCTGCGCCTTTGGGGCTATACTTCCAGTGCAGACGATTTTATATGCAGCAAGGAGCAGACACATGGGCATTTGGGAAAATCTGGGCATGGGCGGTTACCGGGGCTTTTCGCGCCCGGCGGCGCGGCTGTTGCAGCAGGCAGTGCAGCTGGCGGGAGATTTGGGCTGTGAGCAGGCGGATACCAGCCACCTTTTGCTGGCAATGCTGCGGCAGCAGGGCGCTGCGGCGCAGTTTTTGACCCGGAAAAACATCACCGAGCCGGAGGTGCGCCGCCAGCTGGCGCAGCGCCGCAGCGCCCCGGCACAGCGGCTGGAGCGGCAAGCTATGGCACCGGACCTGCGCCGCACCATGGACTACGCGCTCATTGGGGCGCAGAACGCCCACGTCAGCCGGGCAGAGCCGGAGCACCTGCTCTGCGCCATGCTGGAAGATGACGGCTGCGCCGCCGGGCTGCTGCTGGCAGAGATGGGGCTTTCGCTCACCGAGGCGGTGCGGGAGTGCCGCCAGCTGAGCGGACAGTTTGTGCTGCCCGCCCAGCCCCGGGTGTCGGCAAGCATTCCCCGGGGCAGCCGCGCCAGCGATAAATACTGCCGCGATTTGACCCGCCGCGCCGCCGAGGGGGAACTGGACCCGGTGTTCTGCCGGGAAGCAGAGCTGGACCGCATGGTGGAGATCCTGTGCCGCCGCCAGAAAAACGACCCCTGTCTGATCGGCGAGCCGGGCGTGGGCAAAACGGCGCTGGCCGAGGGGCTGGCGCTGCGCATTGCCGCCGGGCAGGTGCCCAGAGCACTGCAAGGGCGGCGGCTGTTGGCGCTGGATGTGGCAAGCTTGGTGGCGGGCACCAAATACCGGGGCGATTTTGAGGAGCGGCTGAAAAACCTGCTGGAAGAGCTGGTGCGGGACGGCACCGCCATCCTGTTCATCGACGAGTTCCACACCATCGTGGGTGCCGGCGCCGCCGAGGGTGCTATCGACGCCGCCAGCATCTTAAAGCCGGTGCTTGCCCGGGGCGAGTTGCAGCTTATCGGCGCAACCACCAATCAGGAGTTCCGCACCCATATCCAGAAGGACGCCGCGCTGGAACGCCGCTTTGGCCGGGTGCAGGTGGAGGAACCTACCCCCGCACAGGCGGTGGAGATCCTCAACGGTCTTGCGCCCCGCTACGAGCGCTACCATAACGTGCGCCTGCCGCCCCAGACCTTGCAGGCGGCGGTGGAGCTTTCGGTGCGGTATCTGCCCGGGCGCTGCCTGCCGGATAAGGCCATCGACCTTGTGGACGAAGCCTGTGCGGCGGCGCGCATTCTTGCCGAAAAGGAGCAGCGCACCCAGCCGGTGCTCACCCCGGAGGATATCGCCCGGGTGGTGGCAGCGGCCAGCGGTGTGCCCGCCCAGCGGGTGGGCGAGCAGGAGCGGGAGCGTCTGGACAAGCTGGAAAGCCGTCTGAACGCGGAAATCGTCGGCCAGCAGCGGGCAGTGGCGGCCGTGGCGGGAGCTATCCGGCGCAGCCGCACCGGTCTGGGAGAACCGGGGCGTCCCATCGGTGCCATGCTGTTTTTAGGGCCTACCGGTGTGGGCAAGACCGCACTTGCCCGGGCGCTTGCGGTCAGCTGGTTCGGCAGCGAGAAAGCACTGCTCAAATTTGATATGTCGGAGTATCAGGAGCAGCACACCGCCGCCCGGCTGCTGGGTGCGCCGCCGGGCTACCTTGGCCATGATGAGGGCGGGCAGCTGACCGAGGCCGTGCGCCGCCGCCCTTACAGCGTGGTGCTGTTTGACGAGATCGAAAAGGCACACCCGGACATCCAGAATATCCTGTTGCAGATTTTGGAGGACGGCCAGCTGACCGATGCCATGGGACGCAAGGCAGATTTCCGCAACACCATCGTGCTGCTCACCTCCAACTTGGGCGCACGGTTTTTGGCGGGGCAGAACGCGCCGCTGGGCTTTGCCGCCGGGGCAGAGGCGGTGTTTGAAAAGCAGTCCGCACAGGCTGTGGAGGAAGCCAAAAAGTGGTTCCGGCCGGAGCTGCTGGGGCGGCTGGACGAAGTGATCGTGTTCCGTCCATTGGCAGAGGAAAACCTCTGCGCCATTGCAGAAAAAATGCTCTGCCAGCTGGAGCAGCGCGCCGCCCGCAGCGGCTACCGCCTGCGCCACACCCCGCAGGTGGGTGCAGCACTGGCTGCCCGGGCGCAATCGGCCTACGGTGCGCGGGAACTGCGCCGTCAGGTGGACAGGGCGGTGGAGCAGGCGCTTGCAAACCGCATTGCCGCCGGAACGGCCTGTGTAGGGCAGCACTGGACAGCAGACTGCGCCGCCGATGGCAGCATCGTTTTGCGGGAGGATGAGACCATAACCCTGTAAAAATAGCAAAATACCGTTTTTGCTTGCAACCGGCGCGGTTTTCGACTATTATAGAGGAAATAGAGTTACAACAGGGAGGACCCCGATGCACACGCTGTTTCTTCTGAACCCCGCAGCCGGAAAGGCCGACTGTACCCGCACCCTGCCGCAGCGGATTGCGGCAGCAGCTGCCGGTGCCGGGCTTGCCCCGGAGGATTACACCATCCGCGTCACCACCCATGCAGGCCACGCCCGGGAGCTGTCCCGCGCTGCCGCCGCTGCCGCCCAGAAAGCCGGGGTGGAGCTGCACATTTTTACCGCCGGCGGTGACGGCACCTTCAACGAGGCGCTCACCGGCGCCCACGGCTTTGATAAGACCGCCGTGGGCTGCCTGCCCTATGGCAGCGGCAACGACTTTTTGCGCACCTACGGCACAAAGGAAGAGTTTCTGGATCTGGACGCCCAGCTGGCTGGTGGGGTAGTGCCCATCGATCTGATGCGCACCAGTCTGGGGCTTTCTGCCACCATCTGCGCCGCCGGTCTGGACGCACAGGTGGCCTACGGTATCCCAAAGTTCCGGCGCATTCCGCTGTGCGGCGGCGAGGTAGCCTATGCGCTGTCTATTGTCCAGCAACTGTGCGGGCATATCGGCCGCAGGGTGGAGTACGTCATTGACGGCGAGGTGCTGACCGTGGACTGCCTGATGTGCGCAGTGTGTAACGGCCGCGCCTACGGCGGCGGCTTTATGGCAGGGCCGGAGGCACAACCGGATGACGGCTGGCTGGATGTGTTCATCGTGCGCAAGGTCAGCCGCCGGGTCATTGCAAAGCTGCTGATGCTGTACAAAAACGGCCAGCACTTTCAAAACGGTCAGCTCACCGAGGCCGCAAAGCCCTACTTTATCTACCGCCGCGCAAAATCGGTCAGTCTGCGGGCAGCAGATGGCCGTGGGCCCATCATTGCCACTGTGGACGGCGAGTGCGCCCCCTGCAAGCAGGTGTCGGTGCAGGTGCAGCCGCTGGCGGGCCGCGTGCTGCTGCCGCAGCCCGCTTACCAGCGCTTTACCGCCAAAAAAGCGGCTGTGAAGTGAGTAATAAACCATCAGATCCAAACAAGGCCGCTGCACAGAACAATGCGCAGCGGCCTTGCATTTTGTTTGTTAGGTGGCAGCTTTGGCGTGGCGCTGCCGCACCCGGCATTCCAGCGCCTTGTAAAAGCTGCTCAGGCAGAGCGTGAGAAAAAATACGGTCAGGGTCCAGACCACGGGATGTACCGTAAGGTTAAACTTGTCCGCGAACCACTCCATATACCGGATCAGTACCTGATGGATCAGAAAACCGTAAGGAGACAGCCCCGCCAGCCACAAAAACGGCTTTGCGGAAAGCAGCCGGGAAATGAACCCCTTGCCCACGGCAAGCAGCCAGACCAGCAGCACCGCAGAGGGGATAAACAGCACATTGTACCGAAAGGCCGCTGCACCCAGAACCCCCACCTGTCTGGCGGCGATAAACAGGCAGCCGCCCGCAAGCAGCACAGCGGCAAGTTCCAGCAGGGAGAAAACACCGCGCGGCAGGGTGCTTACCTGTTTGCGGCTGTGGTAAAGACAGCCCATGCAGCAGCTGATGGTAAAATTTCCCGCCCGGAAAAGCGGGCACAGATAGGTCAGGTAAAAGACTGTCGTTTCATTGAACCCGGCCTTCCAGAAAACAAAGGACGCAAGGCACTGCGCGCAGAAAACCGCCGCGGCTATGCAGCGCAGCCTGCGGGCATCCGCTTTTTTCAGCACGGTGAGTAGAGGGGGAAAGATGGCATACAGAAAAGCCTGTACCGAAAGATACCACGCCACCCCGTTCAGGCAGAACCAGAAACGGCTGGACGGGATCCATGTTTGCAGCAGGAAAATGCTTACCACAAGCTGCGCCGCACAGGATAGCGCTCCACGGACAGAGGGTTGCGCCAGAAGCCCTTTCAGCACAAATAACAGCGCGGCAGCCATCATAATAAGGTGCAGCGGGTACAGCTTGCGTATTTTTTGCAGGGAAAAGGCCATGGCAGACCGCACTCCCGGTGCTGTGGGAGGACGGTCGTAATGGTTGCAGGGCATCAGGAACCCGGACAGCGCCACGAACACCGTGATCGCCCACGGGCTCAGCCACGACACCCCGCAATGGGAGAGGACGATGCACAGAAATGCGACTGCCCGCAGCCCCTGTAAAGATGAGATCAGCTTTTTGTCTGTCACAGTATCCTCCATTCTGCCGCAAAGCGCGTCAGTTGTGTTCGTTATAAGTATAAAAAAGGCGGCGCGTCCTGTCAAAAAAGAAACTTTTTACCGATGAATGGCTGGATTCTAAAGTGTGCGTTGAATTAGAAGGCTTTAACAAAGACGCAGGGCTAGGATATAAATTTTATGGTTTTGAAACATCGTAGATAGCACGCATTTCATCGAGAGCGGTTTTAGCAGTTTCCAAATCTGTCTTTTCGAATTGATGAACTTCAGGTAGGCTGCCACCAGAAGTTTCAGTGACAAGTAGAATGGAATCATTTGAGAAATCCTGATACTTGAAATTTCGATGACAGGTTCCACTCGAGTAGTAAAAGACAGAATCGAGACCGTCTGCAAGACTTGTTCCCTGATAGGTTGTTAAACCCGCATTGCCTGATTTAGATGAGGTGAGACAGACAACGTTGACGTTTGATGCAAAAAGCAAGTAATAAGTATTGCTTCCCGACGTATAAGTGTAGGCTTGAGAAAAATCAGAAGCAGCGGCTATGAACCCTCCACGGAAAGATTTTGCAAAAGAAGATGTTTTTAAGGTGCTAAAAGCAAGCCATATAGCAAAAATGGCGGAACAGACAATAAGAATAAATTTGAATGGATGCTTACGACCTTTTTGCGCATTTGCTTTCATAACAAAATTCCTTTCCTCACGAGGGATTCATACAAGGAAAATTATAGCATCACAGAAATAAAAAGTAAATTGCATAAAAAAGAAGAAAGGGGCAGAAAAATGGGTTACTGTGAATACTTTACGCGTAGTCAAGGTAGGAACTGATAGGTCAGAACATAAGAAAACTGATGGAACGTACATTAATCGTACATTTTTGAAGAAATGAAACGTGAATACGATGGAAAAATGAAAGGTCACAAAATCTTAACAAAGAAAAATTGCAAAACCCCTTGATTTTTCAGAGCAAGATGAGTACAATACACTTAGCACTCAGAGAAAAAGAGTGCTAAACCACTGCGGAGCACACACGAAGCCCCCGCAGGACGTAATAAAGTTTCAAATAAATTCAATATAATTGGAGGGCAAGAATTATGAAGATCATTCCTCTTGCAGACCGTGTTGTCATTAAGACTGTTGAAGTCGAGGAGACCACCAAGGGTGGCCTGATCCTGACCGGCAGCGCAAAAGAGAAGCCGCAGGTGGCACAGGTCATCGCAGTTGGCCCCGGCGGTGTTGTGGATGGCAAGGAAGTCAAGATGACCGTCAAGGTCGGCGACAAGGTCCTCACCAGCAAGTACTCCGGCACCGAGGTCAAGGTGGACGGCGAAGAGTGCACCATCGTGCGCCAGAGCGACATTCTGGCTGTTGTGGAAGACTGAAACTGATTTTTCCTTTTCAATTGAGCTTGTATTATAAAGGAGCGATGTATTATGGCAAAGCAGATCAAGCAGGGCGAGGACGCCCGTAAGGCACTGTGTGCTGGTATTGATACCCTGGCTAACACCGTTAAGATCACCCTCGGCCCCAAGGGCCGCAACGTGGTGCTGGGCAAAAAGTTCGGCGCACCGGTCATCACCAACGATGGCGTGACCATCGCAAAGGAGATCGAACTGAAGGACGAGTTCGAGAATATGGGCGCACAGCTGGTGCGTGAGGTCGCAACCAAGACCAACGATGCCGCAGGCGATGGCACCACCACCGCTACCGTGCTGGCACAGGCCATGGTCAACGAGGGCATGAAGAACGTTACCGCCGGTGCAAATCCCATGGATATCCGCCGCGGCATGAGCAAGGCCGTTACCACCGCTGTGGAGACCATCAAGGCACACAGCCAGAAGGTGAAGGACAGCAACGATATCGCCCGCGTCGGCACCATTTCTGCCGGTGATCCCGAGATCGGCCGTCTGATCGCCGAGGCTATGGAGAAGGTCACCTCTGATGGCGTTATCACCATCGAGGAGAACAAGACCACCGCTGAGACCTACAACGAGATCGTGGAAGGTATGCAGTTCGACCGCGGCTACCTGACCCCCTATATGGTCACCGATACCGACAAGATGGTGGCTGATCTGGACAACGCTGCTATCCTGATCACCGATAAGAAGATCAGCGTCATTCAGGACCTGGTGCCCCTGCTGGAGCAGGTGATGCAGAACGGCATGAAGCTGCTGATCGTGGCTGAGGATATCGAGGGCGAGGCTCTGTCCACCCTGATCGTCAACCGTCTGCGCGGCACCCTGAACGTCGTGGCTGTCAAGGCTCCCGGCTTCGGCGACCGCCGCAAGGAGATGCTGCAGGATATCGCCACCCTGACCGGCGGCACCGTGATCTCCTCTGATCTGGGCTACGAGCTGAAGGACGCTACCGTCCAGTTGCTGGGTCATGCCCGTCAGGTCAAGGTGACCAAGGAGAACACCACCATCGTGGGCGGCGCAGGCGACAAGGACGCTATTGCAGCCCGCATTGCTCAGATCCGCAGCCAGATCGAGGCCGCTACCAGCGACTTTGACCGTGAGAAGCTGCAGGAGCGTCTGGCTAAGCTGGCCGGCGGCGTGGCTGTCATCAAGGTCGGTGCTGCTACCGAGGTCGAGATGAAGGACAAGAAGCTGCGCATCGAGGATGCTCTGAACGCTACCAAGGCAGCTGTGCAGGAAGGTGTTGTGGCCGGCGGCGGTACCGCTCCCATCAATGCTATCCCCGCTGTGCGCGCTCTGTGCGACACGCTGGAGGGCGACGAGCGCACCGGTGCCAAGATCGTGCTGAAGGCTCTGGAGGCTCCTCTGCGCCAGATCGCCAAGAACGCCGGTCTGGAGGGCAGCGTCATCATCGACAAGATCATCTCTGCCAACAAGCCCAACTATGGCTTCGATGCTCAGAACGAGGTCTTTGTCGAGGATATGATCGCCGCTGGCATCGTGGACCCGACCAAGGTCACCCGTTCCGCTCTGGAGAATGCAGCTTCCGTCGCTGAGATGGTGCTGACCACCGAGAGCCTTGTGGCTGACCTGCCGGAACCCCCGGCTCCCGCCGCACCTGCCGGCGGTGACATGGGCGGCATGTACTAATAACTGCCAAAAAACCGCATGAATCCTTGATTTTTGGAGCGTGCAAAAGCGGATTTACGCCAAACTTACGCCACTTACGCCAAAAATCAAAGCGCACTATAGGGTAACAAAATCGGCACTCGCTGAAAAGCGGGTGTCGATTTTTTGTGTCTAGGGGATTTGAAGACTCATGAAACCCACTGATGGATTCTGCGAGCGGCAGACTGTCAGCGGCTTTATTGTTGACGAAAAACAAAGGTAGGGATACAATAAGCCAAAATCCTAAAATGCCAAACAACCCAAGTGTCTGAAGGAAAAAGAGAATGCCATTGTGGATGCGTTGGAGCATTTTAAGATGGTATAAAGAGAACTCCCACGATTTGCAAGCGGGCAAGTGCTTGTAATCGTGGGAGTTCTCTATAAATGGACGGATATAAGCCGAAAATATTTACCGTCATGCATAAATGGCAACAGGGATAACAATTACGGCAGGCCCTGAGATTTCCGTCTTTAATTCAGGGAGATTGTATTGCTTCATGTCTTCATTTTGAAGACATAAAAACATATCAGCGAGAAGATCATGTGGGAGAATGGACAGTGTTGTTTTTCTTAAAAGATCAATGCTTTCTGTTTTGTCGGCACAGATTGCAATAACTTTTCCAAGGACCTTGAAATGTCCACCGAGAATTTCGGAAATATTATCATTTGACAGATACTGTTCTTGAGCAGATAAAACAACAGTCCCTGCCGAATCAGATAAGATGAAATCTACCGTTCCACTGTGTTTGAGTTCGCTGGCAAAGGATTTGATTTTTTTCATGGTTTCATCTTGCTGCTGCTTTTGTGCTTTAGCCTGCGTCTTTGCGTTTAACTGAGGTTTTTCTGCAAAAATATCAGCCATTCTCAGCATGTCCACAAAAATATCCATACAATTGATTAGCGGATTTTTTTGAAGTTCTCCTTCCACCTCAATAAAATCACCGATTTTCATATTTGAGATGTCGAATCCAGATTTTAGGATATTCGCATCTGTGAGGAATGCTCGGAATTTGGATAACAAAGATACATTTGTGTGTACTTTTTCTTTGGTTGTGTTTTCAGTTTCTCCACAGTTTCCAGAATGGGACAATTCACCTTTTAGATCGATTTTGAGCAGTTTACTTAAGATTGAAGCGGACGTAGAAACTCCTGCTTCAATTTTTTGAGCATTACTGTTCTCTTTATGATCGGAATAGCTTACCTGACTTACTGTAGAAAAGCCATCTTCGATGATTGCAAGCATATCCAAAACTATCTTTTCATTGATATATACAGGTATCATCAATTGATTTACGTCCATATTCGTTTTCTCCTTTCCAACGGTACTTATTTGCGTTGAACATTAAAATTGTTATTACGCCAGATGGAGTTTCTCTTTCAGCGCATCCTGAAGGACGCCGGAAAAGTTGATGTGTGCCGCTTCGGCGGCATCGTTGAGCCAGCCGGGAATGGAAAGGGTTTTCTTTACGGGTCTGTACCG
>ENA-UERN01000333-UERN01000333.1-human-gut-metagenome-genome-assembly--contig:-NODE-333-length-59880-cov-10.802619_pt1 | contig 59880 bp, 46 predicted proteins | sample MGYA00242950_ERZ507950 | MGnify/ENA primary metagenome ERZ507950 (study PRJEB26167, sample SAMN06115515) | human gut metagenome | host: Homo sapiens | place: China:Ningxia | collected 2014-11-26...
ATTATAATTTATGCTATACTGGTTTTCAAGAATTAAATTTTTCACAAAAATGAGGATTACCATGAAACGCATTGATTTTGAAAACGGAACCGTAACTGAAAATATATTAAGCGCTGCCCTCCCTATGCTTGCAGCCCAGATTTTAAGTCTGCTCTATAACATTGTAGACCGCATTTATATTGGTCGTATCCCGAATATCGGGACCACAGCGCTTGGTGCTGTCGGACTTTGTTTTCCGCTTATTATGATCATCACGGCTTGCAGCAATCTGTTCGGGAGCGGCGGCGCACCGCTTTTTTCGATCAACCGTGGAAAAGGTGATAAAGAACAGGCAAACAGGATCTTAAATACCTCTTTTTCCATGGTATGTGCCAGTGCACTCCTCCTGATGGGAACCGGTCTTCTCTTTGCAAAACCGCTTCTCATTCTTTTTGGTGCCTCAAAAAATGCTCTGACTTTTGCCAGACCTTATATGATGCTGTATCTGCTCGGTACACTTCCATCCATGATTGCTACCGGCATGAACCCTTTTATCAATGCACAGGGTTATTCCACAACCGGGATGTTTTCCGTGGCAATCGGTGCAATCGCAAACATTCTCCTGGATCCGCTCTTTATTTTTACCTTCCATCTGGGCGTAAACGGTGCAGCGGCCGCCACTGTATTGTCACAGATTTTATCTGCACTGTTTGTGTTTCATTTTCTGCGCCGCAAAGCGGAGATCAAAGTCCGCCTGCTTCGAAAAAATGAACTTTCCTCCTGCATTCCTCTCGCGAAAAGTATCATCAGCCTCGGTACATCCGGTTTTATCATGCAGCTCACCAACAGTCTCGTCTCCATCTGCTGCAATCATGTACTCTCCGTCACCGGTGGCGATGTGTACGTCTCTGTCATGACAATTGTCTCAAGTGTCCGCCAGATGGTGGAAACTCCGATCTATGCGATCACGGAAGGTTCCTCCCCAATCATAAGCTACAACTATGGTGCCCTCCGCCCCACGCGCGTCAAAAAAGCCGGCATCACGATGGCTCTTATGGCGCTCGTCTATACCGGCCTCATGTGGAGCGTGATCATTCTCGCCCCGGAATATTTAATTGGTGTTTTCAGTTCGGATACAGCACTGTCAGCAGATGCCGTTCCCGCATTAAAACTGTATTTTGCTGCATTTATCTTTATGGATCTGCAGTATATCGGTCAGACTGTTTTCAAATCTTTAAACAAACGGAAACAGGCGATCTTCTTTTCCCTGCTGCGCAAGGTGTTTATCGTTGTACCGCTGACCTATCTTCTGCCATACACTTTCCACATGGGAACGGACGGTGTATTTCTTGCAGAACCCGTATCAAATGTGATCGGTGGCAGTCTGTGTTTTATCACAATGCTGTTTACGGTTCTGCCGGAGCTGAACCGGATGGAAAATCAGTAAAATATGCTTTCAGCTCCGCCACGATCATTTCCTGACTCTCCCTCGTGTGGATCAGTGCATAATAATGCCCGCCGCCAAATTTTGACCGTCTTTCCTCTTCGCATATTCCCGCTGCAATGCCTTTTTCGGTCACACGTCTGATGCGGGTTTCGTCCTGTTCCTCTTCCTTCAAATAGCCTTTTTGTACGAGCAGATCATTGACAAAAGCAGCCGTCAGCTTTTTGCGGTCTTTTTCCTCACAGAGCGCATTGATCCGGTCGGTCAGTTCCGATACCATGCAGGTGTCAGAAAACGTTACCTGATCTAATTTTTCCGGTGCAATATAAAACGGCTGTTTCTTTTTTCCCGCCGGGGGCTTCGACACAATTTCTACTACCGCAGCTCCTTCTGTCTTTCCTGTCGTCATATTTCCGGATTCATGTGTCTGCAAAAACATCCGGATGATCTCTGCAAAACTTTCCCCGTAGCTTGCAGTCTTCTGTGCACCCATTCCGTATACATCCGCCATCTGTGTTTTATCTGCCGGACATCTGGCACACATATCTTTCAACGTCTTATCAGAACAGATGATAAACGGCGGCACACCCTGTTTTGCAGCAAGTTCTGACCGGCATTTGCGCAGTTTCTCAAACAGCTCCTGCCCTTCTTCCGTTAAATCTGCAAGTTCTGCTGTCTTTTTCTTTGCACGTCCGGTCTCGATATAATTTTCCTCCGCCTCGTCCTCTGTCACAACACAGTTACTGCATTTTTCACAGATGCACGGACTGTGATCCCCAAAATAGTTCAGGATATACTGGCGCAGACACTCATCTGTCTCACAGTAGTGAATCATCTGATTCAGTTTCCGCTGTTCATTTGCCCGGACTGCCGGATCCACCGACGTATAACCGCCCTCTGTCGCCTTATAGTCAAGCAGCCGTTTGTTGATCATGATATCCTGTTTGGAAAAGAAAAGCACACACTCCGCTTCCTCCCCGTCGCGCCCGGCTCTTCCCGCCTCCTGGTAATAATATTCAAGGCTTTGCGGCATATTATAATGGAGAACATAACGCACATTGGATTTGTCGATCCCCATTCCAAATGCGTTGGTTGCAACCATCACACGGATCCTGTCATAGGTAAAATCATCCTGACTCTCTTTCCGTTCTTCCAAAGAAAGCCCCGCATGGTACCGCCCTGCCAGAATGCCGTGCTGCAATAAAAGTTCACAGACACTATCCACATTCTTTTTTGTCGCACAGTAGATGATTCCACTCTCATCCTCATGCCTTTTGACATAATTTAAAATACTGTTGTCCGTCTCTTTTCCACCTTTTCGCTTTACGACACGGAAGAAAAGATTCGGCCGGTCAAACCCGGTCACGACAGTCACCGGATTCTGCAGGTGCAGACTTCCCGTGATATCCTGTTTGACGCGCTCGGTCGCTGTCGCCGTAAATGCGCTGACCACAGGGCGTCTCGGCAGTCTTGCAAGAAAATCTGCAATCTCTAAATAGCTTGGCCTGAAATCCTGTCCCCACTGGGAAATACAGTGTGCCTCATCCACTGTCACCATCGAAATGTCTGCCCGGCATGCAAAATCTAAAAAACGCATGGTATTTAACCGCTCCGGCGCGACGTAGATGATCTTGTACTGTCCCTGTGCCGCATACAAAAGCGCCGCCCGGATCTGATTTTCCGTCAGTGAGCTGTTGATGTATGCCGCATGTACGCCTGCCTGGTTCAGTGCCTTGACCTGGTCAGACATCAAGGAGATGAGCGGTGAGATCACGATCGTGATACCGGGCAGCATCAGTGCCGGAACCTGATAACAGAGTGATTTTCCGGCGCCGGTCGGCATGATGCCGAGGACGTCGATGCCATTTAAGATGCCTTCCATCAAGTCCTGCTGACCAGGCCGGAGGGTGTCGTATCCAAAATAGTGTTTGAGTGTCTGATATAAATTCAAAATTTGTTTCTCCTTTTTACATTGCTATCCAGCCAAATGCATTTGCCACGGAACTGATCAGTATGATCAGTGCAAAGACCGGGCACAGATATTTGATCATCACAATAAAAATCTTTTTCCTGCGGAATGTGCTCTCTCCGTGCATGATCTCCTCTTCCATCCGCTTCATCCCGACGATTCTCGATACAAACAGGCTTGTGAGCATTGCCGCAATCGGCATCATCACAGAGTTCGTCAGAAAATCAAAGAAATCCAAAAACTGCATGCCTATGATCTTAATGCCAGCTAATGGTCCATATCCCAGTGAAGATAAACTTCCAAGCGCGATCATGATCACTCCGACTAAAACCGTTGCTCTTCTTCTGCTCCATCCTAACTCATCCTCAAAGGTGGAAACCGCGCTCTCAGTCAATGCGATAGAACTTGTCACCGCCGCAAACAGTACTAGCAGGAAAAATAGGATTCCAACTACTGTCCCAAATCCCATATTCTCAAACACTTTTGGAATTGTAATAAACATCAATGCCGGTCCCGCCTGCAGGGTATCCGGGTCGCCGCCCGAAAATGCGAACACCGCCGGAATGATCATCAGTCCCGCCATAATAGCGATCGCCGTGTCAAACACTTCCACATTTCTTGTGGAATCTTCCAGTGATGTTTCTTTTTTCATATAGGATCCAAAGGTAATGAGGATTCCCATTGCAATCGACAGCGAATAAAACATCTGTCCCATCGCCGCTACCACCGTCATCCAGGAAAAGTTTTTCACATTTGGCACAAGAAAATATTTTACTCCCTCCATGGCGCCCGGTCTTGTCACGGAATACACCGCAATCAGGACGGATAACACGATCAGTATCGGCATCATAAATTTCGATACACGTTCGATTCCGTTTCGCACCCCTGCGTAAATGATCGTCAGAGTGAACAGACAGAACAGGATAAAACAGAGTTCCGTGGATACTCCATCTGAGATAAACTCCGAAAAATATCCGTCTGCCGCCAGCATTTTTCCATTTCCCCTGATATACTCGATCAGGTATTTGATCACCCAGCCGCCGATCACGGAATAATACGGCACGATCAATACCGGGATGATCGCATTGATCCATCCACCGGCTGACAGCCATCCGGCTTTTCCAAATGCCTGAAACGCTCCCACCGGACTTTTCCTTGTCATGCGTCCAAGTGCTGACTCAGCCATGATCATCGTATATCCAAACGTCAGTGCCAGTAAAATATAGATCAGAAGAAAAATCCCTCCACCGTATTTTGCCGCCAGATATGGAAATCTCCAGATATTTCCAAGTCCTACGGACGCACCTGCGGCGGACAGTACATAACCCAGTTTTCCGGAAAAAGAACTTCTTTTGTTGTCGTGTGTGTGTAAATTGCTCATATCTTTTTGTTCACGGTTTGTGAAACAGTCTCCCTTCATTTTTTGTTTTCTTCTCTATTACCGCACCAGCCGGAATGTCTTTTCCACCATGAAAAACATTAACACAATGAAAATCAGCACATAGACCGGCAGCAGTGTGATGGAAATATGATTTGCGATCAGTCCAAAAACCGGCGGCATAAATGTAGAGCCGACATAAGCACTCGCCATCTGGATACCGATGATTGCCTGGGAATTTTTCTCTCCAAAATTTGCCGGTGTTGCGTGAATGATCGATGGGTAGACCGGTGCACATCCAATCCCCATCACGACAAGTCCTGCCAGAGCTGCCGTGTCAGACGGAATCGGCAGAAGTACTGCAGCACAGCCAGCCAGTAAAATAGTTGTGCCAAGCCTGATCATCTTATGATCACCTAATTTTTCCGTCACAAATCCTGCCAAAAATCTTCCGAGCGTGATACCGCTGCAGAACAATGCCGCATATGCCGCCGCACGCTCCGCAGAGATACCTTTTGCACCGACCAGATAACTGCTTGACCAGAGGATCAGTGTAGATTCCAATGCACAGTAAGAGAAAAATCCAAGCAAGAGCTGTGGTACGCCTTTGATCTTCACTGCACCGCGTATTCCAATCACCTCGTGCTGCTCTTCCTGCTGTTCTGCCGTTTTGTTGACTTTCCAGACCGGAAGTGTCACAAACAGAATCATTGTGATCCCCATCTGAAGAAAAGATACCATGCGGTAACCGTTCTGCCAGGATGAGGTGGTCAGTGCATAGCTCATTATGTACGGGCTGATGATTGTTCCCACGCCCCAGAAACAATGCAGCCAGCTCATATGTTTTGATGAATAATGCAATGCAACATAGTTATTGAGTGCCACATCGATAGCTCCTGCGCCAAGTCCATACGGAATCGCCCACAGGCACAACATGTAAAATGCGCTCGACGTCGAAAAACCAAACAAGGCAGCTGCCGTTAACAGGACACTGCATACCGTAACGATCTGTGTTCCAAATTTCTTTGTCAGGCGTTCCGACATTAAACTTGAACAGATCGTCCCTGCAGAGATGATCATTGTGACCAGTCCCGCATAGGACAGCGGCACCGAAAATGCCTCATGCATGATCGGCCATGCCGAACCAAGCAGAGAGTCCGGTAAGCCAAGACTTATAAATGCCATGTAAATTAACAGTAATAATAGTGTGTACATTTTTTGCTCCTTTATTTATCCAATTCGCCGTTTGCCACTTATACAAGTATCTTGACTCGCTTCGCCCGGCAGTCTTATTATATCTTGAAGCAATGCTTCATGATCATGATCTACACGAGCTTCGCTCGGCAGTCTTATTATATCTTGAACGCCACCAAAAATCCACGCAATATTATAGAATATTATCCCATAACATGGTAAAATAAAGTAAAAGTATTATTTGTGGAGATCTGATCATAGATGAACTTAAGACAAAATAAAGAAAAAAACGCACAGCAAATGTTGACAGGCGTAATTTTGACATTATTTATCATGCTCCTGCTTTGTACCATATTTACAAATCAGGATGCAGCCTCTGTAAGCAAACTCAAAGCACGTCAGCCTGACAAAATACAATACCTGGATGATGGAATGGTACTGCTTAGTTTTAACATTAACCGCAATGAAAACAGCAGAGGCTCACTTGTATTTTTTACCTCACATCAGCATGTGACCGTTTTTACTAAAAACAACGTAATATACAATTTGGATGATTCCGGTGGAATATGGGGGCATACAACAGGAAATGTCTGGAATTTTGTAAAACTGCCGGCATATGCAGAAACAGTCATAGTCAGGCTGAAACCCTGTTATCCGGAAACAGCCGGTCAAATTGAACAATATTATATAGGAACCGGAAATGAAATCTATACAGGCATATTGCGTCAGTCTATGCCCACTTTTATAGCGAGTGTATTTATTCTGTTAGCCGGTTTTTTTATCACGTGTTACTGGGTGTTTATTCACAACAGCAGCCATATAGACGGAACTCTTTTTTATCTGGGGATATTCTCCATATTGCTTGGACTCTGGGCCACCAATGAGACAGATGTTTGTTCTCTGATGCTCCTAAACAGAAGATCATCTGCTTTTGCTGCTTTTATGTTTCTGATGATAATGCCTATCCCATTTTTGATGTTTGTAAAGAGCTTCCTTGAGATCAATGATGATAAAATCTGGAAGATCCTCTGCAATCTGTGTATGCTTCAGACAGTTGTCTGCAGCTTGCTGCACTTTACCGGATTCTATGAGTTTCGAAGAAGCGTCTGGAGCACTCACCTTTCCATTTGTATAGTGCTGATTTATCTGATCACAGTTATCATATATAAAATTATAAAAAAACAGGCTGACCAGAGACTGAAAGTCTGCATGGCAGCTCTTGCCTTCGTCGTCATTGCAACTATTGTGGATATTGCCAGTTATTACAAAACAAGAAATAATTCCGGAATTTGGGGAAGATTATCTTTCCTTGTATTTATTATAATCCTCGGTTTAGAGTCCGCAAGACAGGCTGTCGCCAGTTTGAAAAAAGGGCGCAGGATAGAGGAACTCGAACAATTTGCACGGGAGTTTGACACATTGAAATCCAAAAAAGTACCACAAAGCCTTGAAATAGGCTTATTTTTTTGTCAAATTTTTATTTTTATTATATAGTAATATTTGGTGATATGTGGTATAATAGTGACAGAGGTGATTATTGTGCGTATAACAACATCAAAATCAAAAAATTCTGAGTCCTTTTACATCACTCAGTCCTATACAAATGCCAATGGGAAAAGTACTTCCAAAACCATCCGAAAATTAGGTACGTTAGCTGAATTATCGGCGCAGCTCCACACGGATCGTGACGGAGTTGTTGAATGGGCAAATGAACAGGCTCGTCTTGAAACACTGAAATATAAAAGTGAAAAAGAGGATGCTACTGTCATGATTCCATTTCATTCCAACAGACTCATGGACTATAATAAGCAGAAACTTTTTTCTGGCGGATATCTTTTTCTTCAGTCTATTTACTATGGACTTAAGCTCGATTCTGTCTGCCGAAAAATCAAAAGCCGACATAAATTCGAGTATGATCTTAATGCTATTTTATCTGATTTAATTTATACAAGGGTTCTGGAACCTTCCAGCAAAAGTTCTTCCTTTCGAGCAGCAAAACAGTTCCTTGAGCCTCCAACTTATGAACTTCATGATGTTTACCGAGCTCTTTCTGTTCTTGCTTCTGAAATGGATTTTATTCAATCAGAAGTTTATAAAAACAGCTTTTTTCTTGGTGACAGAATGGATCGGATCCTTTATTATGATTGCACAAACTACTACTTTGAAATCGAACAGGAAGATGGAGATAAAAAATACGGAAAAAGCAAAGAGCACCGTCCGAATCCCATTATTCAAATGGGACTCTTTACAGATGGTGACGGAATACCTTTGGCTTTCTCACTCTTTCCTGGAAACCAAAATGAGCAGAAATCCTTAAAACCTTTAGAAACAAAGATTCTCCAACAATTCGGCTGTGATAAGTTTATCTATTGTAGTGACGCCGGACTTGCTTCTGAGGATAACCGTGTTCTTAATCACATGGGACAGAGGGCATTTATTGTCACTCAGTCCATCAAAAAGCTGCCTGCTGAAGACCGGGCATGGGCTTTAAAGAAAACTGGCTTCAAACGTCTCTCAGATGATAAACCTGTTGATCTCACAAAACTGACAGATGATGACAAGAACCAGCTTTATTATAAAGACGAACCATTGACAACAAAAAAACTGGATCAAAAATTAATCATAACCTACTCCCCTAAATATGCCGCTTATCAGAAAGCCATCCGTGCGGAGCAGATCTGTCGGGCAGAAAAAATGGTTGCAAATGGCTCTCTAAAAAAACAGCGTAAAAATCCAAATGATCCTGCAAGATTTGTAAATAAGGTAGCTGTAACCAACGAAGGAGAAAAAGCTAAGATCCACTATTATCTCGATACGGATAAGATTGCTGAAGAAGAAATGTATGACGGACTTTATGCGGTATGTACAGACCTGCTTGATGATGACGTTGCAGATATCTTAAAAGTCAGTGAAGGAAGATGGCAGATTGAAGACTGTTTCAGAACTATGAAAACAGACTTTGAAGCCAGACCCGTTTACTTAAACCGTGAAGATCGGATTAAAGCTCATTTCCTCACCTGCTTTCTTGCTCTGTTACATTTCCGGTTATTAAACCGCTCCTTGAAAGGGACTTATACCACAGAACAATTACTTCACACTTTAAAAGACATAAAATTTACGGATATAGAAGAACAGGGCTTCATGCCGGTATATGAACGTCAGGAAATCACTGATGATCTCCATGAAACCTGCGGATTCAGAACGGACTATCAATTCATAACAAAACGGAAAATGAAAGGAATTCAGAAAAAAAGTAAGCGGAGATAAAACATTACTATATTTCGTGTATGCAGATAAAAGTGCCACACCCCTTGTATTTACAGGGATTGTGGCACTTTTTTAACTTATCAACTGTCAAAGATGAGAGTATAACACAAAGTGCCGCCTGTACACAATTTTTTGTGTTACAGACGGCACCTGCTAATAATTTTTAAGATTCGGGAGGCAAAAGGTGGTTTTCAATTTTTTGACCCCCGAATCTTTTTAATAATATCCCGGATATCCATGCTTTGCCCGAAAGGCTTCCTGGCTGGCGTGGTAATCTTCCAGTGTCATATGGTTTTCCTTTAAATACTGTTCAAACATCAGTGAATCGATCTCATCGGCGGTATACAAAGTACCTCCCGGATACCGGCAGAATATCTTTTCACCCTGATTGATGCTGCGCATAAAATCCATAAAATCATCCACGTCGATCTTATCATCTAAAAAATCTCTCCAGAAATTTTCATGCGCCTCGAAACGCAGATTCCAGTCGGACGGAAGCTGACCGATCAATGACATGACCTTTTCATACTGTTCCCTGTTCTCAAAAGAAATAGACCACTCATAGCCTTCTGTCTGTCCCGCTTTCCGGCAGAAAATACCCTCCTCGGTATACCAGGTGATATAGCGGATATCCTCTTTATCCGGCTGATCGGCAGGATATGTACAGGATGTGGAATCTGCCGTGAGCAGATCACCTTCCGTCTGGAACCCTTTTTCCATGGATACTTTTTCCATGGATGCTTCTTCCACAGATGTTTCCTTCTCCTTTCCCAGCTCTTCTGCCGCTCTTTTTTCCTGTTCTTCCTCCATCAGTTTCCGGATCGCATCTTCTAAGGAATCGAATTTGCTGAGAAATTCATCCCACTCTTTCTCTGTAAAGGACTGTGACCCGATCTGATAGGAATTTTCCGTTTCACCATTTTTGATTTTTGTAAAGATCTCCTCAGATTTTTCTTTTAAAAGCCTGGCATATTCTTCCCGTAAATCTGTGACAGATTGCTCTGAATCTGCCGTTTCTGCCGCTTTCTTCATATTTTCGGACCAATAACTGCTGTCAAAGCAACCGCTGTCCTCCAATATACTCCTGTCAGAACTTCTTTTTCCGGTATCTAGTTCTTTCATTCCGGCAAGCAGATTATCAGCCTTCTCGCCTGCAGCCTGAAAATTAAAACGAACCGATTGTCCGGACTTTACGTTTCTCCCGGAACTGCCGGATACAGCAAATGTTCCATAACTTCCTACCCCGTTAACTGTCATTTTTCTCCTTTCTGCAGTCCGTCTGTCAGTCGGGACTGCTCCACTCCCCTGAAAGGACCGAGTGGTTACTTTATTTATCGGCTGCTTTAACCATTTCCCCCAGTCCTTTACGGATTCTTATGCGCGCATGTCAAACGGGTGATATGCTTTTTTCTCTATGGCATCCTGCTGTAATTTTTCCTCGGTTGACAGTTCCTTCGTTGATAATTTCTGTCCTGATAATTCTTTCTCTGCAGTTTCTTCTGGTGCTTTCTCCGTTGGCAGTGCTTCGATGTTTTCCGTCAGGTCACCGGTCATTTCTTCTGTCATCTGATCTGTGATCTCTGACAGCTTCTCCATATTTTCAGCAAGCATTCCCTTGTCATCGTCTGTTCCAAGCGCCTCATCCACAGCTTCTTCTTTTCTTTCTTCCTCGGTCTTTGGCTTATTCTTCTCTGCCTCTTTGGCTCTTTTCTCAGCCTCTTCCTCCGCCTCATCCATGATATGAAACATCTGCGAACTGTTATACTCCTGCTTTGCCGCAGCGATCTCATCCTCATAGGTATGGAACATTTCCAGTTTTTTGGCAATATCCTCCACCGTTTCGGTTTTCATATTTTTCAGATTTTCTTTCTGTGCCTCAAAAAATGCAACTTTACTGTCCCGCTCTGACTGTCTCTCCATTTTTTCTTTCGTGCTCTTTAACATATTCGGATTCGGATGTAAAATCCCAGACATTTGTTTTGAAAAATTGATCGTATAACTCATTTTTACCCCCGGTATTACAAATAAATCTTAACATCATTGTTTCTTTTGTTAATATCGTCATTTCTGCCATTTTGTTTAAGCAAAAAAGTGTATGGTTCTTAAATCATTTCTTTATTCTTTCAGCAGCTATTTACCTGTAATCCGCAGACACCTCCAGATAACTTCGTTTTCCGCTGATATAATCTGCATGTGCACGTTCCGGATCTTTGCCCTTAAATACGGTGCAAAGTCCACACATATCGCAGTCTGCGATACACGGAAAGGTATCTTTGATATACTGTCTTCTTTCCTCTTCTGTGGAAGATGCTATCTCTGGCGGTCTCATACTGCACCTACTTTACCAGACCGGAGTTGCTTCTGTATTCTTCATTGATCTCGCGCAGTTCCTTCTCGCCATTGATGTATGGCTCGTAAAATGCATCAACAGAACCGCCGCCTAAATTGTCACAGCCATTGCAGAAATCGCAGGCTCCCCCGCACTGGTTCAAGCCTTCCTGTACTATGCGGATTCTTTCTTCTCTTGTGGTGTCTTTGATCAGTATGCTTTTTATTTCCATGATTTTCTCCATAAATTTCTTTTTTAATTTTCAACAACAATCTCCCAGTATCCATTCTTTGGCGAGCCATGTCGAATAAGAATACCGTATTCTTTTAGTTTTTTTATATTCTTTTCTACATTTCGACTACTGATTCCTAATTGCTCTGCTAATCTTACTGCGGACAAATTAGGATCATCAGAAAGAAAGTTAAGAATTCTCTTCTGCGTATCGTTCAGTTCAATATGGCGATTCTTCTCCGTCCCTTCTCCGAACTTTCTCCGTCTCTTCTCCGTCCCAATTCTAATTCATCTATGAAATCAATTCTTTCTCGCTTTGTCAAAGAATTCTTTCTGAAAAGTTCTACACGAAACATATTATCAAATTCCTGAATTCTCGGCTTTGGAAGTCCATACTTTTCTGCTGCATTTAGAATTCTTTTAATTCCACTGCCCCATGCCTCTATAAGCCCCATCTGGCTGAATATGTTAGCAATTCCTTTGTTTCTGATTTTTGAATGACCATTCATAACTTCTTCATAAGTCAGTCCATTATATAAACCTCCCGGAGATGTTACTTCCAAACGATCATCATAAATCGCAACCTGAATACAAGATTCATCTAAAATATTTCGGTGGCAATGGGCATTAATAATCATTTCCCGGATTGCTTCTGGTGGAAGCTCATATTTTTCTTTTCTCACTAATCCCTCAATCGTTGCTCCAAGCCTTATATTTCTCAATACAAAATCTACCGTTTCCTATATCTGTGTATATATAGGACCTGTAAACTCCCGCTTATCTAAAAATACTGCTGGACCCGTCCCCTTAAATACAGCACATTGTGTTTTAGAAAACGGAAAATACCCGGATGTCAGCAACGCATAGGCATTTGTCGCCAATAATTGTCCCTCACTCTGCTTGAGAATCTTCCAATTAATAAGCTACTCCTTCTTAACAGAATATTCTGACATTCCCGCTTTTTTCCGAAAAACTTCGATATCCTGACAAAGTTTTTCTGTCGCTTCTTCAGTAACTGTATATCCCACACATGTAAGTTCATCCCATGAAATTCTAGCACCCTCCATTTCCAGTTCTTTTATCTTTTCTGGAAATGCCTGTCTGGATGTCCCTGCTACACGTATATAGGTACCATTTTCTTTTCCCTTTGATTTCAGATAATATGGTCGATTTTTTCCAGCCTCGACAGATACTATAATAATCGTCTTTCCTTCCACTGTCTGTGGTTCAATATCTGGAATGATCTGTGGCATACATGAATCTGAAACTGCAGTTGCTATCGCATCCATGGTCTGAAATAATATATCATTTTCCACACCAATAACCTGATGGTTTTTATCATCTACACCGACAATCAGCTTGCCGCCCTGCGTATTAGCAAAAGCTACGATTGTTTTCACGTACTTTTCACTTTTGTCTGGTAATGAAACTTTAGACTCTATATTTTTTGATTCACCGGAAAACATTGTACCTTTTACCATTCTGTCACTCCTATTCAATCTACAGTATAAACAATAGAATGCACGCTCCGCAAACATTCTATTGTCATGAATTAGCCTGCATCACTAACAATAGTATACCTCTTATCAGGCTCATAAACCACTTTTTCTCTTTCTCAATCATTGGGGTTCCTATCCAGAATAATATCACCTTATCACAGATACTTCTTCACCTGCTCTGCCGCTTCCTCCATTTTTACCTGTGTCTGAAGCGTCTTGTCACGGGAAGCCACCTCGACGACTCCCTGTTTCATATTTCTCGGGCTCACAATAACACGGAGCGGGATACCGAGCAAGTCGGCATCGGAGAACATGACACCGGCACTCACGGTTCTGTCATCATAAATAACCTCGATCCCCATCTCCTGCAATTTCTCATACAGATCATCCGCAAACTTTCTGACTTCCTCATTGTCCGCTCTTACCGCACAAAGATGAACCTGCCACGGCGCGATCGATTTTGGCCAGATCGGTCCGTACTCATCATGATGTGCCTCGCAGACAGCGGCGGCAAGTCTGCCGACACCAATGCCATAACAGCCCATGATTGGTGTTTTGCTCTCTCCGTTCTGATCCACATAAGTCATCTTCATGGCTTTCGTATATTTATCTCCAAGCTGGAAGATGTTTCCGACCTCGATTCCTCTGGAAATACGGATCGTCTTTTTTCCGCATTTCGGGCAGATACCGCCCTCATATGCCTTTGCAAAATCATGATATTCTGCATCCGGCACATCTCTTTGCATATCAAGTCCCTTATAATGGTACTCGTCCTCATTTGCACCACAGGAAAGGTTATTTCTGTTTTCTAATGATCTGTCATATAAAACGATGGCATCTCCATTTATTTTCAGTCCGACCGGTCCGATATAACCTGCGTTTAATCCGCACTCTTCGGTGATGATGGCTGGATGTATCTCATCTTTCAAATAGTTGACCAGTTTTGTCTCATTAATTTCAAGATCGCCGCGGATAAATACGACCACATAGGTGTCATCCAAATTTTTCTGGTATACAACTGCCTTACAGGAATTGCAGGTTTCATCCCCGAAAAATTTACAGATATCCTCGATCGTATGAATGTCCGGCGTATGCACTTTTTCAAGTTCTGCGGACACTGCATCTCTTGCTATATCAGAGATATTTTCTGCCGCTTCCATATTTGCGCGGAAATCACATTCATTACACAGCACGATAGAATCCTCACCGACCGGGGTAAGAAGCATGAACTCATGGGAAAGGCTTCCACCCATCATACCGGAATCTGAAGCCACCGATACGACCTCCGGGATGCCTGCTCTCTCAAAAATACGCTCGTATGCTTTGTGGCATTTTTCGTAGTACTGGTTTAAATCTTCCTGACTGGTGTGGAAGGAATACGCATCTTTCATTGTAAACTCGCGCACGCGGATCAATCCGGCTCTCGGTCTTGCCTCATCCCGGAATTTTGTCTGGATCTGGTAGATCATAAATGGGTATTTGTTGTAACTTTTGGCGTATTCGCGCACTAAATGTACGGCAGCCTCCTCATGTGTCATTCCAAGCACCATCTTTGCATTGTTCCGGTCAGTAAAACGTAATAATTCTTCTCCCACGCTCTCATAACGGCCGGATTCTTCCCAAAGGGATGCCGGCATCACAACTGGAAATGATACTTCCTGTCCGTCTAATTTATCCATCTCCTCACGCAGGATCTGCTCGATTTTGTGTGTGATCCGTTTGAGTGGAAGGTAGGAAGAGTAAATGCCGTTTGCCATGTATTTCATGTAGCCGCCTTTTACCATCAGGGCATGGCTGTCGATCACGCAGTCTGCCGGTCTCTCACGAAAACGTTCTCCGATTAATTTTTCTAATTTCATTGTCTGCCTCCTTTTTGTTTGCATAAATGGAAGATGATGATATCAAAAGATGTGTTTTTCATCTTTTGATATCCGAATCCTGTACATTAAAAAAGTCCCAAGCTGCAACTAAATACAGCTTAGGACGAATTATCTTAATCCGCGGTACCACCTAATTTCAGGATGTTCCTGCACTCCGGTACAAATTTTCATTGATACCTTATCTCTGTAACGGGAGAACCCGGCATAGCCTGATGTTTCCATTCGGTATGCAGCTCCATGACCGGTTCATCATGTTCCGTGAAAGACTCGCACCTGCCGTCCTCTCTCTGGACACTTTCCATGATTACTATTTCACTTCCTCGCATTAACCGTACTTTAGCATTTTGTGCGCGGATTGTCAATCCTGATCCTGCACAAATTCTTCCCGCATCGGTGTAAAAATATCTAAGAGGATTCCCTCTTTCAGGCAGACACAGCCGTGCTCGATGGAATCTCTCTTTAACAGGGCATCACCAGGATTTACGATCTTCTTTTCTCCGTTGATTGTAAATTCAAACTGACCAGACACCACATAGGTGATCTGAGTGTGCGGGTGATGATGCAGTGCACCGATGGCACCTTTTTCAAAATGATTCTCCACACACATCATCTCATCGGCGTACGCTAATATTTTGCGCTTCACGCCCTCGCCGCAAACTTCTGCATCAATTTCATTGTTAAAGTTCCAGATCTGATTTTTTTTCGTTTTCATATGAAATCCCCCTCGTATAATATTATTGATTTTGTTTTTTCAGATAACGCACCAGCGCTAAAATACAGACCATATCGATAAACACAACGACCACGATCGATCCCATTCCATAAAAGATACCTGCTGTCTCTGCGATCTTCCCAATGATCGACGGCATTACGATCGAACCGATACTTGCAATTGTTAAAATAAAACTCCACGCGATCGGATATTTTTCAATGAGATTTCCTGCAAAGGAAACCGTCGTCGGATAAATTCCCGCCATGCTGTAACCGAAACCCATGATACCGATCACGATCCATACGGTACTGCGGCTGAATAACAGTAAAAAGAAAAAGCATACAAGTCCTACGCCCATGATCGGCAGCAGTTTTTCTTTTTGCATTCTGGTGGACAGCCAGGCTGTCGTCAGACGTCCTGCTAAAATCATCACCCAGAGTACACTCGCCGTCATCTGGGATAGGGATGCCGGCAGAAATCCTGTATCCTTAAAATATGTGATCATCCATCCGATGACACCCTGCTCCGCGCAGAGATAGAAAAATAATGTTGCAACGCACAGATAAAACAGCGGTTCTGAGAAGAATCCGAAACTGCCGCCTTTTTTCTCTTTTTCCACCCGGTCATTTTCCATTGGGATCATTGCGTATAAAATCCAGCTTAAAATTCCCATCGCAAGCATAAAATAACACGCTGTGATCCAGCCGGATTCCCCTGTTGCCGTAAACAGTGTCAGAAGAATCGGGAATAAAAATGCCCCGACAGAGAACATCGCATGCAGTCCATTGATCGTCCATGCTTTTCCCGGTGCTAAACTGTTGATTGCCGTGTTACAGAAATTACTCGTTGCTCCTCTCGCAACACCTGTCAGGAAAAATGCCATTGCAATGCACCAGTTGTGATTTCCGAAAATGATCAGCACATACGAAAGTGCAAAAAACAGATTAAAAAACAAAATACTCTTTTTTCTTCCAATCGCGACCGGCAGCAATCCTGCGGTAAAACTAGAAAACAGATTTCCCACAGAATGCAGACTTACGATCAATCCGCAAAATGCATAATCTAGTCCTCTTGCATCCCTGATAAAAGGAAGCAGGGATCCAATCGAAAGTGCCAGCATTCCATTCAGCAAAAAAACACTGTAGTTGCATAAAAACTGTTTCTTTTTTATTTTATCCTGTAAAAAATCCATCTGTTTCTCCTCACTCATTATTTTCTTCGATAATCTGTTCGATCACGTCCATGTAGTCCGCGCAATACTTTTCATACACGCCCATGACCGCCTCCTGAAAACGCTTTTTTTCTGCCGCAGAAAGTTCTACCACTTCCACACCCTGTTTCAAAGCGATCTCCTTAGAATCCGCCTCACGTTCTTTCCACAACTTTCTCTCATACAGCGCAGATTCTTTTGCGCACTCTAAGATCATCTGACGGTCATCTTCCGAAAGCTTGTTCCATGTATGTTTCGAACAGATCTGCATCTCCGGTACCCGGTTGTGTTCATCAACTGTATAATATTTCGCCACCTCATAATGATTCATCGCCTCATAAGAAGGCCAGTTATTCTCCGCCCCGTCCACCGTTCCGCGCTCTAATGCGGAATAAACATCCGCATAGGGAATCGGCAGTGCCGTCGCGCCAAGTGCCTCCACCATATCGACCATCACCTCCGATTCCTGCACACGGATACGCATACCTGCCATATCCTCAAGACAGGTGATCGGCTTTTTAGAATTATAAAAATTTCTTGCTCCCGCATCATACCAGGAAAGGCCAATCAGTTCGCTTTTACTTACTTTCTCCAAAAAGTCACTACCGATCCTGCCATCTAACACTTTCCACATATGATCCGAATCAGAATACAGATATGGCATCTGCAAAACATTTAATTCCGGTATGTACTCTGCTAACTGCGACAGGGAAACCCTTGCAAAATCAATGCCTCCATACTGCATCTGTGCGATCACACCGCTCTCTGCACCAAGTTCCCCCTCTGCCTGAACTAAAATCTTTATTCTTCCGCTGCTCTCCCTCTCCACCAGCTCGGCAAACTTTTTTGCCCCAAGTGTTGTCGGATAATCCTCCGTCTGGTTCTCCGCATAGGACAGGACAAATTCGGGAGCTCTCACGCTGCGCAGCCTGTGATACAGAAAAAATCCGGCGCTCAAAACCACTGCCGCAAACAAAATCAAGATTCGTCTTTTTTTCATTTATCCCAATCCTCCGGCAGTGTTCCCTTTGTTCATCTGTTTTAAAATCTCCATGCGGTATTCCGTAGGAGTACTTCCCATGGCACGCTTAAATACTTTTGCAAAATAATTTGAATCCCGGTATCCCACATTTACGCTGATATCTTTTACATTGATACGGACATCGGCAAGAAGCTGCTTTGCCCGTTCCAGCCGGTACTCTGTCAGATATCCAATGAAACTTTTATCAAAACACTGTTTGAATATTTTGCAGAAATAGGCGTCTGAATAATTCATCTTCTCCGCTACACTCTGTAAAGAAATATCTTCTTTATAGTGCATGTCAATATACTGTCTGATATTTTCTGCCACAGCGCTCATCCTGACATTGCCATTTTCCAGTTCTGCATCCTTCTTTTTTTCCTGCATATCCACAGGCTTTTCCCGGACATTTTTCTGCGATCCATCTGCCTTTTCCTCAAGCAGCCGTATTGCTTCCTCAAGCACCGCCACCAGTTCTTCCTCAGTCCCTGGTTTCAGCAGATAATCCAGTGCATGTACGGAGATCGCACGTTTTGCATAACTGAATTCATCAAATGCAGTCAGAAAAATAATGCTGCAATCCCTGTCTTTCTCCCGGATCTGCTCCGCTGCCTCCAAACCATTCACACCCGGCATCTCAATGTCAAGCAGCGCGATCTTACAATCTTTTTCTGTAAAAAACTTTGCCGCCTCCCTGCCGTTTACGGCTTCCACAACTTCTAACTGTCCGGAAAAATATTTTTTTATCGTTCTCCCCACAATCATTCTCTCTATCGGCTCATCGTCCGCCACCAACACACGGTACATCATGCTCCCCCACTTCCTTATGTCTGATCTGTATTTTTACCACAGTCCCCACATCTTTTTTACTGTAGATTTCTACATTTCCATCCTGATACATTGCACGGATCCGCCGGAAAATATTGCCAAGGCCAATGCCTGTCTTTCCATCTTCTTTTTCCAGTTCTCCCCGCAGATGCATAAGTGCTGCTTCGTCCATTCCAAGCCCGTTATCCCCAATGGTAATTAACGTAAATCCATCTTTCTGCCAGATATGTACCCGGACAGTCCCACCTTCTTCTTTTTTCGAAAGTCCATGAATGATGGCATTTTCCACCAGCGGCTGAAATGTAAATGCCGGAACAATGACTTTATCTGCATCCACGCTGCAATCCTTTCGGTATGTGATTCTGTCTCCGAAACGCATCTGCTGCAGATACATATAATCTTCCATAATTTTTAATTCCTGTGACAGGCACACCTCCGTGTCCTGATTTTTCAGGTTATAGCGGAAAAGTGCCGACAATGCACGGATCATTTTTTCAGTAGTTTCCGCTTCCTCAAGGCTTGCCATTCCACCGATGACATTTAAGGTATTGAACAGAAAATGTGGATTGATCTGGCTTTTTAGAAGTTCAAGCTTTGTCATCTCCAGACGCTTTTCCGTCTCTAACTTTTCAAGCTCCTCCTCATGCAAAAGATCTAAGGTCTTTCTTTTTTCCTCCAGTGCCTGGATATACTCTCCTGTGGCGAATTTCATTTTATTGAACGCCCGGACCAGTTCACCAAGCTCATCCTTGTTGTCCACCTCAACATCCCTGATAAAGAAATCATTTGCAGCAATTTTCTGTGATGCATGTACCAGTTTAAAAATCGGTGCCATGATCGTTTCTTTCATCAGTGCCGCCATCTCTGCAATTCCAAAAAGAAGCAGGATTCCTGCAAAAATTACCACCAGCGGAACACTGATCAGTGTCGGAACTTTTTTCTGGTACGAAACATCTCCCTCCTCGATCGTATAATTCATAAGTGTTCCGGCATAATCTTTTAAGTAGTCCTGCATGTCATAAACTTCATACAGCCTGCTGACATAATCTGTCACATTATCTTCCATGGACAGGATTGCATCTCTTTTAGTGCAATAAACTTCATAGCTGCTGCGGATCGACCATGTTTTTGCATAGCGGAGTTCCCCGATCCTGCGATACTGGAATGGCAGATCATAAACCGCATGTTTTGTACGTTTCATGGAACGCTCTAACGCTTCTTTTTTCTCCGTATCCGGATTTCTCATATAGCTTTCAAACAGTGTGCTCTCCTGCTCTAATGCCTGGATCAGTTCACTGCACTTTGCATTGTCCTGCAAAATACCATTAAAATCGGTCAGTGAAAACCGGACAACCCAGACATTAAAAACAACGGAAAGCAGGATGGTCACACAGACCATCCCGGTAAACACTGCTATTTTCTTTTGAATGGTAAGCTCCTGCCACCACTTTTTTATCCTTTTCTTCAAGCTGTTTGTCCCATCCTGCTTCTTTCTCCATTTAGCTGTCTGATCTGCCAGCCCGCATACACTAATTCGTCTCTGCGATCCTTTCTTTTGCAAATGCAAAAAATGGTTCTTTCTGTGCTCCCAAAATACGGTTTGTAAGCATATATCCATGTCTTGCATCGGAAAAAACGATCATCATGCCAGGCTCGTTTGCCACCCGCAGCTTTTTCCATCCAATGCTTTCCTTTTCTTTCCCCACAGTCACATGGAGTCCCGCATCGTCAAAGGAAAGTTCTACATCTTTCGGCATCGTTTTTGCCTGCCCTTTGGCTTTCAGATAGATCGCGATCGGCTGGATCACCGGAAACAGCAGACATCCAAAGAGCATCAGCATCTGCATCAGATCCCCTGAGGTACGGAAAAATTTTGCTGTAAATAAAATCATCGCCACCGTAAAGACCATGTTGCAGACTCCCGCCACCGAACGATATGTCCGGCTCATTGTCAGTTTCCAGAAATCTCCTGCGGTCACTTCGCTCTTAAATTGATATGTCATGCCATTTCCTCCCGTAATTCTAAAATCATCCGCCGTAGCCGCCAAATACTCTCGGTAACAGAAGGCTTACTTCCGGAATGAATGTAAGTAACATTAATACAATGATCATACAGATATAGAATGGAAGTGTTGCCTTTACGACACGTTCCATTTTTACACCGCTGACTGCGGAACCGATAAATAATACGGATCCAACCGGTGGTGTCAAAAGACCGATACCACAGTTTAATACCATGATGATACCGAACTGTACCGGATCAATGCCGATTGATGTTGCGATCGGAAGTAAGATCGGTGTTGCGATCAGTATAATCGGTGCCATATCCATGATACAGCCAAGGAACAGAAGAATCAAGTCAATTAAAAGTGCAATCACGATCGGGTTTGTTGAAAATCCTACGATCGCATTTGCTACCATATCCGGTACATGTAATGTGGTAAGGCAGTAACCGAAAATACTCGAAGTAGAAATCAGGATCAATACGATCGATAAGGTATCGATACACTGTTCTAAACATTTCCATACACCTTTCCAGTCAAGTCCTTTGTAAATATATACACTGACAATCAGGCTGTAAAATACAGCGATTGCTGCGGACTCTGTTGCGGTGAACCATCCGGCAACTACACCGATAACTACGATAACAACCGCTGCAAGTGCCCAGATAGAAATACCAATCTGCTTCAATAATCCCTTAAAGCTGAACTTATCTCCCTTTGGATAATGTTTCTTCTTTGAGATAATGTAAGAACCTACCATCAGGGAAACTGCAAGTAAAGCACCCGGCAGATATCCTGCAAGGAATAAACTTCCTACGGAAATACCACCTGCTGACATTGCATAGATAACCATGTTGTGGCTTGGCGGAACCAAAAGTCCCTCACAGGAAGAAGTAATGGTAACTGCGGTAGAAAAATCATCATCATATCCCTGATCTACCATCATTGGGATCATGATACTTCCGATAGAAGCAGTATCAGCAGATGCAGAACCGGAAATTCCACCGAAAAAATAAGATGCTACGATATTTACCATTGCCATACCACCGGTCATCCAACCGACGCAGGCATTGGCAAGTGCAATCAGTTTTTCTGATATACCACCGGTACCCATCAGTACACCCATCGTGATAAAGAACGGCACTGCCATCAGACTGAAAGAACTGATTCCTTTTACCATCTGCTGACAGATCGTGGTAAGCGGCAATCCCTGTGTCAGTAAACAAAGTAATGATGACAATGCAACTGCATATGCAATCGGAAATCTAAGGAGTATCATTACTAAAAAGCTGATCAGCAATACTGTGATTGCAATTCCTTGTGCGCTCATTATTTTTCCTCCTTTACAAAAATTCCTTTGATATGGTTATAAACTGCTTCAATCTCAAATACCACCATTGCAATTCCTGCAAGTGGGATTGGGAAATACATCCAGAATTTTGAAACACTTGGCATACTTACATAATTTCCTTTTGCACCGATCTGGACTGCATAGGAAAATCCTACTGTAATCATTACCACACCAAGGATTAATACTGCCACATCTGCTAAAATATCCAGTGCACGGATCACGGATTTTGGCAGATACTGGTCAAATGCCGTCATACGGATATGTGCATTTCTTCTGATTGCAAGTGCTGCGGACAATACTGCCATGTAGGACATCAGTGTCAGAACGACTTCCTCGCTCCATGCCGGATCCGGCACAAACGGAACGTATCTTCCGACAACGCAGACGCTTGTGATCACAAGATCTGCCGTCAGCAATAATTTACATATGAATAAAACGATCTTATATGTAATGTCATATGCCGGTTTTATTTTATCAACGGTCTGAAAAAATTTTGGCATAAACTCATCTTCCTCCTTTAAAAATAGCCATCTTTAGAAAAGGAGCACAGAGAGCAGGTATTCTCTCTGTGCTCCTTTGATACATCAGTCTTTTAGTTTGCCATATCAAGAATCTGCTGATATAACTCTTTGTTATCTTTTGTTGCCTCTTCGATCACATCTTTACATGCATCCTGCCATGGTGTGATATCCTCTACTTCAACAACGTTGCATCCATCTGCTTTTAACTCGTCTAAGATCTTGTTTTCTGTCTCCTCAGAGATCTTGCGGTTGTACTGGGAAGCGTACTCACCAGCTTCTGTTAATACATCCTGCTGTTCCGGTGTTAATTTATCCCATGCCTCATCTGTGATAACTACCTGAATTGCTCCTAATGTATGTCCATCTAAGATCAGGTTGTTTGCAACTTCCGGGAATGCATTTGCCTGATAGTTTGCGATCGGCTGCTCTGCTGCATCAACAACACCTGTCTGTAATGCGGAGTATAACTCACCCATAGCAACAACGGTCGGGTTTGCTCCAAGTGCCTCAACCATGCCCGTCATGATCGGGTCATTTGATACACGGATCTTCATGCCTGCAAGATCTTCCATTCCGGAAACCGGTTTTACGGTAAAGAAATGACGGAAACCTTCCTCTCCGTAGAACAGTCCGCGGATACCGCTTCCATTCTCATGCGGCTCAAGTAAAAATTCCTGTGCCAGATCTGATGTAGCGAAATTCCAGAAATGATCTCTGTTTACGAATGTGAACGGTACAGATAAAAGACTGGATTTTTCTCCGCCGTAGCTTGTCAGTGCGAATGCAGAGATACGTGCCATATCGATCGTACCGCCGCCGCCAAGCATGGTATCTAAGACATCTGACTCAGCTCCTAATACACCGTTTGCCTGAATATCGATCGTGATGCTTCCGCCGGAAAGCTCTTCGACTTTGTCTTTGAAAGCGGTTGCTGTCTGTCCAACGATGGTTCCCTCTAACGGGTTAACCTCTGCATAAACCAGTGTGACCGCCGGTCCGACCGGTTCTGTTGCGCTGTCCCCTGAGGATGCTGCCTCAGTTGTTGTTTCTGCTTCTGCTGCATCTGATGTTGCGGACGCATTAGATGTTGATGCTGCATTTGTTGTTCCGCCGCTGTTTCCACCTGTATTTGGTGACTGTAAGCCACACGCTGTCATGGAAAATACCATTGCTGCACATACGATTGCGGATAAAACTTTTTTCTTCATAAGAAACCCTCCTGTAATTGGTTAATTTGTTTGCTGCGCTGCCCCTCTTTGCCGCTGCAACTTTATGATTTAATTATAGGCAGAATCTTGTACAAAGAAAACCGTATTATTTTTGTATTGTTAGCACATTCTTAACATTTTTTAGATTTTATTAATATTTTCTTGATATTTTTGTACAGTATGTAGATATTTTTTTGCTTTTTTATATGTGAAACTAAACAAAATCAATACGGTCCAGTCCGGTGCACCACCGATTGCAAAGTGCGAAGCCGTTCCGGTAAGTGCCGTAAAGGTCATGATAAACACACTCGTTCCAACGGCTGTCTTTAATTCATATCCAAGCACAGAGGTCAGGATCAGAAGCATCATCATGCCGCCGCCCGCACCGACAAAACCACAGATAAATCCTATGAGGACACCGCATATAACAGACTGCACTGCCCGCTTCTCCGCCGACACTCCCTGCATCGCCTCTTTTGTGGTCATGACCGGGCGCACGATAAATTTAATTCCTAAAAGGAATGTCATAAAGACTGAAAAGTTCCCCATGGCCGCAGATGGGACCAGACTTGACACATAGCTTCCAAAAACGGTAAATAAAAGTACGCTTACCATCATGATGATACCGTTTCGGATATCGAGATTTTTATTTTTTCCGTATGTATACGCCGACACCGCACTTGCAAGAACGTCCGAGGATAATGCGATTCCCACCGCCATATACGGATCCATCCCTAGAAATGTGATCAGCATTGGACTGATGACCGCCGCGGCGCTCATTCCCGCAAAACCGGTTCCAAGCCCTGCCCCCATACCTGCAAAAAAAGTAACGATTATTGTAAGTAACATGTTCATGTCAGTGCTCCCCTTTCAGCATTTCATCCAGATTCTTTTCCATCTGGTTGAGGATCTCTGCCATCTTTTTCCGTTTCTCCTCATCCACGCCAGACAGTATCTGTTCCACAAAATCCTGCTGCAGTTTTTTCCCGTTTTCGATCACAGGCTCTGCTTTTTTCGTGCAGATCAGCTCGACTTTTCTCCGATCTCATATTTATCATGATCCGCCTCCATTTACTTCTTTTTTGCATTGTTCATTTTTGAAGTAATTATATAGTATTTTTCCAAAATGCCAAGACTGGATTTTTCTCTCTTAATCTTCCTCCCTTGTGATATTTCTCACCCAGATATACTTTTTATAATGCAGATAAACCGCCGGTATCTTCACGATCTCATCCAGATTGACAATGCAGTATACCACCATGACAGGGATTTTTAATGCAAGCGCTTCCAGAAATCCTTTGTGAGCAGCCGGTCTGCGGGAACAAACTACGTTTTCAGATTTGAATCACCCTGCCGGTCGTCGCATTCACCCTGTGCGAGATGGAGATCACCGTCCGATTCTCACTTACCCGCTTTAATGCCTGCAAAACTTCTTTTTCGGTCTGTGCATCCAGGTTTGCCGTGATCTCATCTAAAAGGAGCAGTTTCGGCTTTGCCGCCGCTGCACGGGCGATCGACAATAGCTGCCACTGTCCCTGTGAAAAGATTTCATCGGAACATGGCGTATCGTACCCGTTTTCCAAACTCATGATCGTATCCGAAAGCCCTGTCATCTGTGCCGCCGCACGGACATCCTCCATAGTGATCGACGGATCGTACAGCGTGATCTGCTCTTTTACCGTTCCCGGAACCATATGAAAAGCCTGCTCCACATAGCCAAAAAGATGCCGTTTCTCTGCATCCGGGATATCTTGTGCCGGAACTCCCTGTATCAGCACGCTGCCCTCCTTTGGCTCATAAAGTCCCAGCAGCAGCTTGAATATCGTACTTTTGCCTGCGCCGGTGCGACCGGAAAGTGTAACCTGTTCTCCTTCTTTTACCTGAAAACTGAGACCATTTAGCACATTTTGTTCTTCGTAGGCAAATGTCACATTCTGAAATTCCACAAATACGTTATCTTTCTTTTGTGTACTCTCTTTTCTGTAATCAGTCTTTTCCGGTAATTCTTCCAGACTGAAAAATTCATTGATCCTGTGCACGCCCGCCACAGCAGACTGTATGGTCTGGATCTCCATTCCAAGGCTCTCCACCGGGGAAAAGATCTGCGAAATATAGTTCATGACAGCGACCGCCGTACCAGCCGACATTCCAAACAGACTTAATACATTCGCATTGCCGGAAGCCGAAAAAAGCATGACAACCGCCACAACCACCGCATTCAGGATCAGAATGACTGGTGAATAGACTGCATCATAAAAATTTGTCTGCTCCATCGCCCGGTAGCTCTCGCCGATGCAGGTATCATAACGCTCTGCCATATAGTTTTCTTTGCCGAGACTCCGGATCGTTCTGATGTTGTGAAGCGTCTGCGGAACATGGCCCAGGGCACGGCTGACAGCACGGCGGTTTTCGATCTGCGCGGTCAGCATATTTTTCTGCACGATGCGCGTAAACCAGAACAGAAACGGCAGCAACACCAAAAGCACAATGGCAAGCCCCTTGTTCCGAAACCAGATGACGGCAAGAATACTGACGATCTTGCATGCATCGGAAAACATGCTGATAATGCCTGATGTAAACAGGTTTTCCACCGTATCAACATCCCCGACGAACCGGGAAACCACTGACCCCGGCTCCTGATGTGTCAGTGCATCTGCCGTCAGATCCGTATATTTATCCATCAGGCTGCTTCGCAGTGCGTGCGTGATTTTCTGCCCGAACACAATCAGCAGTCCTTCCCTTGAACTTTCCAGTGCCCCCATGAGCAGTGTAAATCCAAAATATGCAAAGATCAGATAAAATGATACCACATTTCCCGTCGTCATGGTATCTATAATAGTTCCAAGAATGAGCGGTGGAAGAAGCGCTGTCAGGATTGCACCGGCCACTGCACACACGATCCCGGCGGAAAGCCACTTCTGTTTTTTTATCGTCCGCCACATGACACTGCCTACATTTTTACTGCTATGCGTCCCGCTGTTCAATTTGCTGCACGTCCCGCTATGCATTATTCTGCACGCCCCCTTTCTTTTCTGCCTTGTTCTGTTTCAGCACATTTTCCTGCATTTACTTTCTCCGCCGTACTTCCCTTCGTCTGCTCCTCATAAAGTCTTGCATATTCCGGGTATTTTTCCATGATCTCCTCATGTGTGCCGACCGCCGCATGCCCATGCTCCATCCAGATCACCTGATCCATTTCCGGGAAAAGATAGAGTCTGTGGGATAACAGGATCACGATGCTGTCTGACGTCATCGCCTTTAAATTGGTATATACTTCCTGTTCCGTATTCCGGTCAAGTGCGGAGAAAGGATCATCTAAGATCAGCACCGGTCTTTTATGGCACAAAGTTCTCGCAAGTGCAAGACGCTTTGCCTGACCACCGGAAAGTCTGACTCCTCCACTTCCCACAACCGTGTCAGGTCCCTGTTCCATCTCTGCAACTTCTCTATCAAAACATACTGCTTTCAAATAAGTTTCTGTATCCTCATTTTCTCCCATCAGAATATTGTTTTTTATACTGTCATCAAATAATTCCGGGTCGTGTCCTAAATAACCAATGGTTCCGGTCAACACACTATTTCCCATCTCGTTTAACTCTCTGCCTGCAAAACGGATACTTCCCTGATAAGGATATTCGCACAGAAATGTCTTTCCAAACGTAGACTTGCCGGACGCAACGGCACCGGTAACACCAATGATCTGTCCCGGTTTTGCAGAAAATGTGATATCCTCATAAATATCTGTCCCGCCCGGATATGCAAAACTCAAATGGGAAACCGTAAGCTCTGCCTGTTTTTGCACTCTGCTTTCACTTTCATGTTCCACACATTTCATGAGGGGTTTGATCCTCTTCCAGGAAACCTGTGCCTTGTGAACTGCGTTAAAAAGTTTTGCCGCACTCGATGATTTTACCGAAAGTTTGGTAAAACAGGTAAGAAATGTGGTAAATGCCGCAACATCCCAGACTCTCCAGCCACTTCCAAGCACGTTTTTACTTCCAAAATATAAAATGAAAATGACACCCGCCATCGAGATGACACGGTAGATCGGCGGAAATGCCGCGCTCCATATATTCGCCCGCACCGCAGATTTTTCGTAAGCTGAAAGATTTTTCTCATACGCATCTTTTCGCTCCTGCTCGCATCCATAAACACGATAGGTGACCGCATTGGATGCCCGGTCTAAGGTGGCGGCACTTAAGATCCCGGACTGCTCCTTATAGGCTGCCCCGGTTCTCTGCACAATTCCTTTCATCTTCTCTGCCAGAAAATACGAAACCGGCGGGAACAGCATGCTTAAAAGCGCAAGTCTCCAGTCATAAAAGAGAAGCATTCCGGCATATGCAAGCAAAGCTACCCCTGTATCAAATATCTCCGTGGTAAATTTCCGCATGCCCTCCGCACAGTCATCCACATCCAGAATCGCTTTTGTCATGACATTTCCGGCGCCTTCCTCTTCCAGTTCTGCCCGGCTTTTATGCACAAGGCTGTCATACAGAACATGTTTCATGCGCCGGTTGACATTGTTTGCAAAACGTCTCACATAAAAACGCTTGATATATCTGGAACTCTGCACCACTGCGATTGCGATCACATAGGCTGCGACCAGTTTTCCCATATCAGGAAATCCTGCCCTGCCGCCAAGGATATCCACCAGACAGCCCGCCATTTTTCCCTCAAACCATGGTCCGGCAAGGAGTCCTAAATTGTAAATCAACCCGGAGACTGTCACCGCAAGAAGAACTTTCCACTCCATTTTAAAATAGGAAATCACATGGTCTGCCTCAAATTTTTGTTTTTCACTTCCAGCATTTTTTCTGTCGTACTTATCACTCATCTGACTCACCATCCATTTCCATCCTGTCGTCTGAACCGGACTGCACGAGTTTTGACACATCGCAAAACTCTGCCCGCCGCTGTTCCTTCGACCGCCAGTAAAGTTTATCTAACGTCTCAAAAAATGCCGCTTTTTCCTCCTTGGGCAGCTCCGCTAAAAGCCACTCATAAAACACGCTCTCAATGGACGCCTTTGAATTTTTTAACTGTTCCGCTTTCTCTGTCGCATACAAAAGCTGGCTTCTTCCATCCTCCGGGTTCGGTTTCCGGTAAAGATATCCTTTGCTCTCTAAATTAGCCGCACGCCTTGCAGCAGCCCCTTTATCAATCTTTAACTGCTCTCTGACTTTCGCCTGTGTGACGCCGGGATTGTGCCGGATGAAATGGATAAAATCAAATTCTGCCGTTCCGATTCCTTCCTCTTTCATCATCTTTAATGTAAACTTGCCCGCTTCACGCGCGATCTTTGTGATTTTTCTTCCTGACTCGTCCATTGCGATCTCCACTCCTAACCAACTCTGAAAATTAAAATCTAACTTATGACTTTCCCATTAGCATACAAAAAATAGATGTACCTGCATCTAACCAGATGATAGTACATCTATTTTTGTGTGTCAATTTATCTTTTTCTTACTTTGCACAGGAAAAAACTTTTTCCTGATTTGATTCATCAATGAAATCTTTCTTACTTCTCACTCCAGATTTTTCTATATTTCATAAAATAGTAAATACTCATGATCATACTGAGTATCTCGCCCGTTGTGATCGACAGCCAGACTCCGTCCATTCCAAGCAGATTTGGTAATATCAGTACCGGCAGCAAATATCAATATGCCAGTACACTAGCCCATGTTTCTGCTATTTTTACTCCACCTTCGGCAGCCCTGCAAATCCCACTGCAAGCTCTTCATCGGTCGGAATATAGTCTGTCATCTCTCCATTGTTAAACTTCTCATATGCAACCATATCAAAATAGCCGGTTCCGGTAAGTCCAAAAACGATAGTCTTTTCTTCTCCGGTTTCTTTACATTTCAACGCCTCGTCAATGGCAACACGAATCGCATGAGAACTCTCCGGTGCCGGAAGGATTCCCTCTATTCTTGCAAACTGCTCTGCTGCTTCAAATACAGAAGTCTGCTCTACACTCCTTGCCTCCATCAGTCCGTCATCATAAAGCTGTGACAGAGTTGAACTCATGCCGTGATAGCGAAGTCCTCCGGCATGGTTTGCAGATGGAATAAATCCGCTGCCAAGTGTATACATCTTTGCTAACGGACAGACCCTTCCTGTATCACAGAAATCATATGCATAGCGGCCTCTCGTAAGACTCGGACAGGATGCCGGTTCGACTGCGATAAATTGATAGTCTTTTTCACCACGCAGCTTTTCACCCATAAACGGAGAGATCAGACCCCCAAGATTGGAACCGCCGCCTGCACATCCGATAATGATATCCGGCGTAATATCATACTTTTCCAGAGCAGCTTTTGTCTCAAGTCCAATGACTGACTGATGTAACAATACCTGATTTAACACACTTCCCAATACATAACGATATCCTTCTCTCGTCGTTGCAGCTTCTACTGCCTCGGAGATTGCACAGCCAAGACTTCCTGTTGTACCCGGATGCTCTGCTAAAATCTTTCTGCCGACTTCTGTTGTCTCAGACGGTGACGGGGTTACACTTGCTCCATATGTGCGCATTACCTCACGGCGGAATGGTTTCTGTTCATAGGAAACTTTTACCATATAGACTTTACAGTCAAGATCAAAATAAGCACACGCCATAGAAAGTGCAGTTCCCCACTGTCCAGCACCTGTCTCTGTTGTCACACCTTTTAATCCCTGCTTCTTTGCATAATATGCCTGTGCAATCGCAGAGTTTAATTTATGGCTTCCACTTGTATTGTTTCCCTCAAATTTATAGTAGATCTTTGCCGGAGTCCCCAGTTTTTTTTCCAGACAATATGCTCTCACCAGTGGTGACGGACGGTACATGCGGTAAAAATCACGGATCTCCTGTGGAATATCGATGTATGGGTTGGTATCATCGAGTTCCTGTTTTACCAGTTCATCACAGAATACATGCCCCAGTTCCTCCGCGGTCATCGGTTTTAGAGTTGCCGGGTTCAAAAGCGGTGCTGGTTTGTTCTTCATATCAGCGCGCACATTGTACCATTGTGTCGGCATCTCATTCTCTTCCAGATAAATTTTATACGGTATTTTCTTTTCGCTCATCTTCTCCTCTTTTCCGCAACTTTTATCGTTACTTTACTGTTATGATTCTCTGATTCATGATTTTATCTATATTTTAGTATGTTAGCACATTGAAGCGCCGCAGTCAATAACTTTGGATCTTAATATCGGCATCGACGAAAGCCGTAACACCTGTTTACCCCAAATTGCGTTTCTTTTTATTCCACTCTTGCAACACTGCTGACACCCTCCGGCGTCCGCTGCTTTGTCACAATTATTTTTTTGTCGATCTGGTCTTTTAATTCAGATACATGTGAAATAATTCCTACCAGACGATTTCCCTCGGTGAGCTGCAGCAATGCTTTTAACGCCTGTTCTAAGGCATCCTCATCGAGTGATCCAAATCCCTCGTCCACAAACATGGAATCCATACGGATTCCACCCGCATAAGACTGTATCTCATCCGACAGTCCAAGCGCAAGTGACAATGATGCCTGGAAAGACTCCCCACCGGAAAGCGTCTTTACACTGCGCTTTGTCCCGTTATAATGATCAATCACACAAAGTTCCAATCCTGCTTTTTCCTTGCGGCTTCCTGTCTCTTCCTCACGTTTTAATTCATACTGCCCGCTGCTCATCGTAAGCATCCTCCGGTTTGCTCGGATCAGTATCCTGTCAAAATAAGCCATCTGCACATAAGTTTCCAGTTCAATCTTTGCCTTACCGTTTAACATTCCACTTGCCGTATCGGAAAGAGATTTCATCCAGACATACTTTTGTTCAGTCTGTGCGATATCTTTTTGTTTTTTGCTGACATTTTTACAGATTTCCCTATTAGTACAATAAGATGTATATTTTGAAGTCCTGTTTTCTTCCATCTCATTTCTTTTTGCACGCAGTTCTCCCGCCTGCTTTTCGATCTCTTCTTCCGGAAACGATATTGCTTTCTCTGTTTCCTCAATCTGACGAAGCAGCATCTGAATGACGCCCTTTTCCGTCTCTCTGTTTTTTTCGTAATTATGATACGCTTCTCTTGTCTTTTCTCTGTTCTCTTCTAAATTTCTTTTTTTCAGGGTAAACTCGTTTATCTGTGTCTGTACCCCCTCTTTTGTTACATCCTTTACCTGCTCTTTCAGCTCATTGAGATTCTTTTCTTCATTTGCGTACTCTGTCTGCAGACGTACCAGCTCCTGTTCTGCCACATTGATCTGGTCGGCAAGTGTTTTTATTTCTGTTTCATCGAGCGGAATCTTTTTTTCTAAGGCAGTCTTTTTTCGTTCGTCTTCCTGTTTTTTGGAAAGTTCCGCTTTTTTCTCATCGGCTGCTCTTTGCAGCATAGTAATCACAGACTGTACATGGTATGGTTTTGCATCAAAATCTTCTATTGACAAAACCTGACTCCCATCAGCGTTTTTTATGGTCTGTAATGTATTGACATCTGTATCTCCAGTTAAAGTGCTCTGATTACATGTAATTAAATTACATGCAGATTTTATATCGTCACTGATCTGCTTTTCGGCAGTTTCCCTGTTTCCAGTCAATTTTGCAATTTCTTCCTGAATACTGCTGATTGTTCCTCTTATCTTTTGTATTGTTTCTTCGCTTTCTTTTAATTCATCTTTGATCTGCTCTGCACGTTTCCTGTTATTTTTTGCCTGTAAAAACTGCGTGTTCCGTTCGTTTTCAATCTGCATAAGCTGTGCAAAAACAGTTTTTTGATCCTCTGTCTGCTCTATGCCAGTTCCACAGTCTGCAACGTTTTTCTTCCACTGCTGTTTCTGCTGTGTGCACCGTTCTGTCGCCGTGGCAAGCATCTGTCCAAGATTAATGTTCTGTTCGTTTAACATAACCAGTTCATCCTGCGCAGACTGCATCTGTTCTTCTAATACATGCTTGACATCCAGATCCTTTTTCGCTTTTTCTTTCTGATCTTTATATTCTTCCCTTCTCGCCTCATCAGCACTCTTTTGCCTTTTTGTCTCCGTCTTTATTTCATTTAAAGACATTCTGACATCAGGCTCACCAAGCAGTTCTCCTGCATCCTTTAGGACTGCTGACATTTTCTCATTTTCCTGTGTCACGAGCTGATGCGCTTTTTCACTCAGTCTGCTGACTGACTCCCTTGCCTTTTCATCCTCCGCTTTTGCCTGTTTTAACACTTCCCGATCCGGAGTTTCCTGTGGTATGACTGCCAGTGTCGGATGATGTATGGCTCCACAGACCGGACAGGGTTCGTCTTCCTTTAATCCCTGCGCCAGCATTCCCGCCTGTGCATCCCAGAATTGCTGTTCTATCCTCCGGTATTGTTCACTGATCTGTTTCTGCTCTGCGGCTGCTTTCTGATACTGTTTTTGAGTTTTCTCCCTTTCTCTGCTGACTTTCTCCCAATCCTCTAACCTGTTTTCCAGCTCTTCGAGCCTGCGTATCCTCTCTGATACTTCCAATATTGCTTTCTCTGCCTGTTCTCCCCTGCTGTCTGCACCGGAAAGCTGCTCCCACGTTTCTTTTTGCTGCTGTAAATCCCTGCTTTTTACCTCATATGATTTCTGTACGTTTTCCAATTCTGTACCAAGTCTCTTTACTTCTCTTTCTGATGTGTTCAACTGTTCTGCAATCTCTGTCAGATCCTGTATTTTCTGTCGGATTTCTTTTACTTCCTTCTCATAGGCAATCTCCTGTCCTGCCGCATCCTTGTTCTGCTCCTGTTCTTCTTTTAACAGTTGCTGCTGTTCTAAAAGACTGTTTTCTGTTTTCTTTTTTAAATCAAGTTTTTCCTTTTGATCTGAAATATGCTCCTCCAGCGCACGGCTCCTGTCTCTCTGATTTTTCAGCGTATCCATTTTTTCTGTGATCAGTCGCATTTCATGCTCTATGCGTTGTATTTCCGCAGTAATGCCCTCATAAGATTTTAAGGTCTCTTTTTCCTGCTGCAGTTTTCCCTCCAGTTCTGTTCGTCTCTGTTCATCCTGCTGCTTTTTCTGAACCTTTTCTTCCATATCCTGGTGCTTCTTTTCCTGCGACAGACCAATTTCCTGTATTTTTTCAAACAACACCAGCTTCTGTTTATATTCTTCAATCGTTCTGCCTAATTTTTCACAGCATTCCGCTTCCTCTCCTGCCCTGTCCATATCCGCTTTTGCCTGCACCAGAAGCGCTTCTAAGTCCTTCAGCTTCTGCTGTTTTTCTTCCAACAACCGCCTTCTGTCTGCATTTTCACGCACTTTCCCGCTAAGTTCATCCATATTTTTTATTTGCTGATCCAGCGCCTCTTTTTCCTTTTGCAGGCACTCCAACGCAGATTCTTCCGCTTTACAAAGTTCTTCTAAAAGTGAGATTCCCTCCTCGATCCTGCCGTCAAATTTTTCCTTTTTTAAAAGATTTATTTTTTCTGCGATCCTCGTCCCTTCTTCATCCAGAGAGTCACTCTCACAGACAATTCCCTCCATATACTGATTGATGCTGCGCCGCAGTTCATCATATTCTTTCCACTGTTTTTTTACGGCATCTTTCAGTTTGTCCTGCAGCACACGATAAATATCCGTCCCGAATATCTGACGAAAAATCTTTCCTCTCTCCTCCGTATTGGCAAACAATACTTTCTGAAAATCCCCCTGTGCGATCATTGCTATCTGGGTAAACTGTCTGCAGTCTAAACCGATCAGCTCTGTGATGGCGCGTGTGACCTCCCTGCTTTTTGTCACTGGTTCTCTGTCATCCGGGTACTCTAGTGTGGCATTTGCCTTTTCCGTTGTCATTCCCGTTCCACGTCCCTTCGGACGCATATATTCCGGGTTACGCCCTACTGTATACCGTTTATTTGCGTACTCAAATGTCAGACGCACGAATGTTTTCACGTCATCTTTTGCATATTTGCTGCGGAACATATCCGCTTTGCGTACATCACCACTGGCTTCCCCGTACAGCGCAAACGTGATTGCATCAAAGATCGTGGTCTTTCCTGCCCCGGTATCCCCTGTGATCAGAAATAATCCCTGCGATCCAAGCCGTTCAAAATCTATGGTCTGCTCCCCCGCATACGGGCCAAATGCACTTATTGTAAGACTGACTGGTTTCATAAATCGTTCCTTTCCTGCCGCTCCTATTTTCTCTCAAATTCCAAATATCTCGTTCCCTGAAACATCAGTTTTCCTGTATTTGCTTCTCAAACTATTTTTTCAGGAACTTGTCAATGCACCAGCTCTTCCATCAGTTCTCTGACAAAATCCTGCTGTTCTTCACTCATCGGCTGATTATTCTGTATCTCGTAAAATTCTTCAAACAGTTCCATCTCTGATTTTTGCTCCACATGTTCGGTCACCTCAACCTGCCTGCTCTGTCTGGTCCTGCTGTTATCATAGACAAGCTGCATCAGATTCGGGTATACCGTCCGAAGCTTTGCCATTCCATCCGGCACATCCTCCTCATCGGTCAGTGTGATCTGCAGATAATCGTCTGTTTCTGTGCCCTCATAAAAATCTTTCGACATCAGTTCCATGTATGTTCCCCGGATCTTTCTTAGATCACGAAGCGGTTTTAACGGAACTTTTTCAATGAAGATATCTCCCTTTTCCTTTATCTCCATGACAACAACAGACTTTTTCTGTTCCGCCTCGGAAAAAGAATATTTGAGCGGGGTTCCGCAATAGCGCAGTGTCTCCCTTCCGATATGCTGCGGGCTATGAATATGCCCTAATGCAACGTAATCAAAAACATCAAACACTTCCGCCCCGATCTGGTCTAATCCACCCACCGAAACTTCCTCCGACTCACATCGCGAAGCCCCTGTCACAAACTGATGTGCCACCAATATATTCCGCTTTGATGCGTCCACCGGCATATGAGATACGACAAACTGCAGGGCATCCTGATATGTTTCCACTGTCTCCACATCATCTTCCTGTGCCAGATCCTGTTTTGTCCCGGCATCTTTTTTTCCAATGGATATCCCCTCTGTCACTTTCCTCCACGCATGGCGCACGACCGCCGGGCGGATAAACGGCAGCAGCCAGATGCAGAGTTCCCCATATGCATCCTGACATGTAACACACCTCACCTCTCCATCATAAACCGGTGAAACATAGACTTCCCGGCTGCTCATAAGCTGTGCACCAAATGCAATACGTTCCGCGGAATCATGATTTCCACTGACTGCAAACACCTTTTTCCCGCAATCAGCAAGTCCCGTGAGAAACTGATCAAACAACTGTACCGCCTCCGCAGACGGAACCGGCTTATCATAGATATCCCCCGCGATCATAACCGCATCCACCTGTTTTTCCAATGCGATCTCTTTGATCTGCCGTAAAATATATTTCTGATCTTCGATCATGGAAAACTCATTGACTCTTTTTCCAATATGCAAATCCGAGATATGAAGAAATTTCATGCTCTCCTCCTATACTATTTCATTCGTAATACTTTACTTAACTATACCATATAGCGTCCCGAAATACAAACATATGTTTTGTTTTTGTTGCTTTTTCACAAAAAAACAGATCTCAGAAAATAAAAACCACTTTCTGGAGATCCATTTTTCTATTTATTTTGTTTCCATTGTAACAGCAATGCCGAATTGATGATGACGAGCACAGAACCTGCATTATGTACCAATGCTCCCACGACCGGATTTAAAATTCCGATGATTGCAAGCACGATCGCCACAAAGTTAAGCCCCATCGAAAAACTCATATTGCATTTGATCGTGATCATCATCCGACTGGATAATGCAATCAGATGCGGCAGTTCTTTTACTTCATCATCCACCAGCGCAATATCTGCTGCATCCAACGCAATATCACTTCCAACACCGCCCATCGCAATTCCGATATCCGCTTTTTTCTGTTCCGCCGGCAAGGTAATCTGCGCTAAGACATCCTCACACGGCACATCCTCGTCAACCATACGGTCGATTGCCTGTACCTGACCAATGATTTTTGACAGTCTTATTTTTCACTTATCTCTTCCCGTATCTCTATCGGATGCGCATCGGTAACAAAGATCATTCCATCATACAATTTTTCCGGCGATTGTGATGTGCGGTAACTGCGTGGGAAAAGTCCCATAAAAATTGCACTGTAGCCCTCTCCTAACGATCCCATAGAAACATGATCTGTAATCTGCTCTTTCAGTTGTGAATTTTCCGGAACCTTTGAAAAATCCAGCCAGCTCATATCATAACCGGCTTTCTTCGCGGCTTTCGCTAGAGGATCATAGGAATAAAACGTGTGCGTGATACGCTTTCCATCATTTTTCGGAAGATTGCAGTTCGTCTTGTAAAAATCCGTTCCAATCGCAAAATATCCGTCCCCCAGTTCATCGGAAAGAATATTCCCCATCACTCTTGTACCTGCGCCATAATTTCCAAACCGCTCTATATGCCCATTGTGACCTGAAATAAAAATACAGGAATTGCCCCTCTGCTCTTCCATAGAAAGGATCCACAGCACATTTTCTGCCATCAATTGGTCTCTGAGCACATTTCCTTCTACGGCAGAATTGATCACTTTCCCAAGAGAAATATTCTGCAGCAGCGTATCTGCCAGATGATCCGCCTGTACAATGTCCTTTACATCTGATTTTTGTAATTCTTCTTTTATTTCTGTGATCACTCTGCTCTGCTGTTCAACATCATACTCACTGTGCTGTTCTTCTGTATCCTCCAGTTTCTTCAGTTCTGTCACATCTATCCCCGCCTTTTCACATGCTTCAATCAGATACTGCAGATTATAGGACCATCTTTGCATGTCAAACCCATAAAACCTTAAATCATCTCCATCTTTTGCAGTCTCATTGTATTTTCGCATATAAGAGATCAGATCTGACATCTCATCAGTTCTGTATATTGCAAAGCCAATCGCCGCGGCAGCCTGCTCTGCCGTTCCTTCCCCACCGTGAATGTAGCGGTTCACATACTCGCATCCACCGTAGTCTCCCTCCAGTGCAAATGCTCTTATCCCGGCATTTTCCACCAGATTTTGAAATACGGAAAGTTTTAACTGCTGAAACTCTGCATTTCCATGGGATGCCTCCCCCAGTGCCACAATTTTTGTTTTCTCCGGTATCTTTAAGTCCTCCACCTGCTCTGCATATTGTGCAAATTCCGTTGTATCTGCACACGGTCCGGTTCCAAATCCTCCAAAATGGGAAGATATGCTGCCGGCGGCAACTATACCTAACAGGATTATACCTGCGACAGTCCAGATTCGCGAATGTTTTTTCTTTTTCATAAATTTCCCTCCCCAAAAATTATCTGCTTTACTTAATTCACGACTATATCTTAACAAAAAAGGAAATGTACCGCCATTTTATTAGCTTACATTTCCCTGATAAATCTTACATTTTTGTAAGATTGGAAGAATCTTCAAATTTATATTGCAAGATAACTTTACTTCCCAAAAGTGTGATCGCCTTTTGTGGACAATTACATATACAGCGGTAACACATCGTACATTTGCTGCCTGGATGAGGTCTTCCATTCTCCATCGTGATATTTTTCATGGGGCAGATTTTTGCACACTTACCACATCCCACGCAATCCTGATTTATTTTTAGCTGGTCGGTATATCCTGCCGTTTTTTTATAAAACCAGAGCCTTTGTCCAAAAAGTCCTGCTATATGGGCGAAAATTGTCAGCCCCTCCGCAGGATAATCCCCCTGCCTGATCCGTTCTGCAGCTTCTTTCAATTTTTCATCCGCTTTTCTGATAATCTTTTCATTTTCTTCTGCGGATTTTTTCAACATTTTACTGTCACATATGGAATCCGGCATTTTAATATGTACGCCGCCTAAGATCACTGCTCCGTATTTTTTCAGAAGCCTTGCTGCACATCCGGCGCCGTCCCCGCTAAATGCTCCCATGGTCGCGACACATATCATTTTCCTGCCTTTCCATAAAGAGGCATGCATTTGGATAAAATCTCTTACCATGTATGGTGCATTCGAAAACTGCGTCGGATACCCAAGGATCACTGTTTCGTTTCTTTTTATTTTATCAATGATAAATTCATCTTCTAACGGAACCACATCGGCTGACGCATCGATTAATTTTACCAGCTTTGTAACGCAGTATTTCGTATTACCTGTACCACTCAAATAAATTCCTAACATACACTTACTCTCTCCCGATAGAATTTTATGCATTTCCTTTAAGTGCAACCTCAACCGCCTTCTTAATAACAATACTCGAATTCATCGCACCTGAAACTGTATCGACGTCTATTCTCTGTTCATCAACGATCTCATTTGCAACAGCTTCCGCGGCTTTGCCACGTTCCTGTCTGTGTTCTAAAATACGAACATCTATAATCTTCCCACCACTCACATCTACTTCCACTTTTGCATATATAAAATTCACATCATATTCTCCGATATAAACTCCATCCGGAATATCCGAAATATTTACTTCTTCAATAGTCGTTTCCTTTACCGCCCGCTTATACTCTCCAACACGATCTATATAAGCAGTTCCAAAAATTGATGCTAAAAGAAGAAACAACATAATAAGAATCATCACTATCTTTTTTCTGGATATACTCATTTCAAACTCCTCATCTTTCTATTATTCTGGTATTTTCTCTATGGAATGGTACAGCATACCAAAACCATCCTCTAAAAATTCACTCTTTGATAAATCCATCGACATTTTGATATATTCTTCCTTATTCGCTGCAAGCTGTATCAGTCCTGCTAACATTCCCCAGAACTGAAAGATCGTAGGCATTATTTTTAAATCCTCTCGCAAATCACCATTTTGAATGCCTGCCACTAAAAATTCTTTCATTTTTTCATTGATTTCTTCCCCCACATGATAGGTAGCTTTCTCTTCTGGCAGGTAATCATGATCTTTAAAATCAATATTCATTTTGTCCAACACCATTTTAAAATAAAACGGAAATTCCTCCTGATACTGTATTAAACCTTTACAGATCATATCGTATCTAGCCCTTGTTGTCTGCTGCTCTTCTAACGCAGTAACTATATATCCATATAATTTTTGCATGCTCTCTAAAACCAGCAGACCAATGATCTCCTCTTTGTTTTCAAAATATACATATAACGTAGCTTTACTGTATCCGGCAGCTTCTGCAATATCACTCATGGAAGTTGCCGTGATTCCATTTTCCATAAACAGTACCGATGCCGCTGACGCAATATTTTCTCTATGTACTGCCCTCGGTTCTTTTTTTCTTCGTCCCATATACCTCTCCTCTTCAGTTAATTAAACTCTTGGTTTAATTATATTGATAAATATATGGATTGTCAATCCTTACCTTTACACAACACAAAAACCCGCACAAACCTTTCGGTTCATGCGGGTTTTCCCCCTATATATTACCTTTTCCCAAAAATAACATATCCCCTTTTTAATTGATGCAATACAAATTATTTGTCTGCGATAGCAGCCCTGTGCATGCAGCACAGACTGCATTTTACCTTATAACAAATTATTTATTTGCAATAGCTGCCTGTGCTGCAGCCAAACGAGCGATCGGCACACGGAATGGTGAACAGGATACATAATCCAGACCAATCTTGTGGCAGAACTCAACAGATGAAGGATCTCCACCGTGCTCACCACAGATACCAACATGGAGTTTCGGATTAACCGGTTTTCCAAGTTTAATAGCTGTCTCCATTAACTTACCAACACCTGTCTGGTCAAGTTTTGCAAATGGATCGTTCTCGAAAATTTTCTTATCATAGTAAGCATTTAAGAACTTACCAGCATCATCACGAGAGAAACCATATGTCATCTGTGTTAAGTCGTTTGTACCGAAGCAGAAGAAATCAGCTTCTTTTGCGATCTCATCAGCTGTAAGAGCAGCTCTTGGAATCTCGATCATAGTACCTACTTCATACTCAAGTTTGATACCTGCTGCTGCGATCTCAGCATCTGCTGTCTCAACAACAACATCTTTTACATATTTTAACTCTTTTACTTCGCAAACCAATGGGATCATGATCTCAGGTTTTACAGTCCAGTCAGCATGTTTCTTCTGAACGTTGATTGCTGCACGGATAACAGCTTTTGTCTGCATCTTAGCAATTTCCGGATAGGTAACTGCAAGACGGCATCCTCTGTGTCCCATCATTGGGTTGAACTCATGTAAAGAAGCGATGATGTTCTTGATGGTCTCAACAGATTTACCCTGAGCTTTTGCAAGTTTCTCAATGTCAGCTTCCTCAGTCGGAACGAACTCATGAAGAGGTGGATCCAGGAAACGGATTGTAACTGGGTTACCTTCCAGAGCTTCGTATAATGCTTCGAAGTCTCCCTGCTGATATGGCAGGATCTTCTCTAATGCAGCTTCTCTCTCTTCTACAGTATCGGAGCAGATCATCTCACGGAAAGCAGCGATTCTGTCTTCCTCGAAGAACATATGCTCTGTACGGCAGAGACCGATACCTTCTGCACCAAGCTCACGAGCTTTCTTAGCATCTGCAGGAGTATCTGCGTTTGTACGAACTTTAAGAGTTCTGAACTGATCAGCCCAAGCCATAACACGTCCGAACTCACCAGCGATTGTAGCATCAACAGTCTTAATTGCTCCATCGTAGATGTTACCGGTTGTACCATCGATTGAGATGTAATCTCCCTCATGGAACTCTTTGCCAGCTAATGTAAATTTCTTATTTTCTTCGTCCATAGCGATATCGCCACATCCGGATACACAGCAGGTACCCATACCACGTGCAACTACGGCTGCGTGAGATGTCATACCACCACGAACTGTTAAGATACCCTGGGAAGCTTTCATACCAGTGATATCCTCTGGAGATGTCTCAAGACGTACTAATACGACTTTCTCTCCTCTTGCATTCCACTCTTCAGCATCCTCTGCTGTAAATACGATCTTACCACATGCAGCACCCGGAGAAGCACCAAGTCCTTTTCCGATCGGTGTAGCAGCTTTTAATGCAGCAGCATCGAACTGTGGATGAAGTAATGTATCAAGGTTACGAGGATCGATCATAGCAACTGCCTCTTCCGGAGTCTTATGTCCCTCGTCTACTAAATCGCAAGCGATCTTAAGTGCAGCCGGAGCTGTTCTCTTACCGTTACGGCACTGAAGCATGTATAACTTCTTGTTCTCAACGGTGAACTCCATATCCTGCATATCATGATAATGATTCTCAAGAGTCTCACAAACTTTTAAGAAGTCTGCATATGCCTCAGGGAATTCTTTCTCCATCTGAGCGATTGGCATAGGTGTACGAACACCTGCAACTACGTCCTCACCCTGTGCATTGATTAAGAACTCACCCATCAGTTTGTTCTCGCCAGTTGCCGGATCACGTGTAAATGCAACACCTGTACCGGACTCGTTATTTAAGTTACCGAATACCATAGGCATTACGTTAACTGCAGTACCCCAGGAATATGGGATATCGTTATCACGACGATATACGTTTGCACGTGGGTTGTCCCATGAACGGAATACAGCCTCGATAGCAAGTTTTAACTGCTCAACAGGATCTGAAGGGAAATCTGTACCTAACTGATTCTTGTACTCAGCCTTGAACTGCTCTGCTAACTCTTTTAAGTCAGCTGCTGTAAGGTCGATATCAAATTTAACGCCTCTCTCTTCTTTCATCTTGTCGATGAGCTGCTCAAAGTATTTTTTACCAACTTCCATAACTACATCTGAGAACATCTGAATGAAACGTCTATATGAGTCATATACGAAACGCTCGAATGCAGGATCCGGATTACCTTTGATCATTGCAGCAACTACTTCGTCATTTAAACCAAGGTTTAAGATGGTATCCATCATACCTGGCATGGAAGCTCTTGCTCCTGAACGAACAGATACTAATAACGGATTCTCAAGATCGCCGAATTTCTTTCCGTTGATCTCTTCCATTTTCTTAACGCCTTCCATAGCCTGAGCCATGATCTCGTCGTTGATCTTGCGACCATCTTCATAGTACTGTGTACAAGCCTCTGTTGTGATTGTGAATCCCTGTGGTACAGGAAGTCCGATGCTTGTCATCTCTGCAAGGTTGGCACCTTTACCGCCAAGCAGGTTACGCATGGTCATGTCGCCTTCGCTAAACATATACACCCATTTGTTTGCCATTTTGATAATTCCTCCTAAAATAAATTACTATGTAATTATGGACACCGTATTTGTTTCCATAATCAAGCCATGTTATGTGCCTTTCTAAAACGCACATATTTATTCTAACATATTTTGTCTAAATAGCAACATTTTTTTTACTGTTTTTCCCTGTTTTTTTGTAACATTTTCACAATGTAAAACTTTGTTCCGTTATGTGGAACATTTTGGATTTGTTTATTTCTTTTTCCATTTTGCATACAGTGTGATTTTCCCCGTGCTGCCTTTCTTAATAGAGGTTACCTTTCTGGTACATTTTTTATCACGGTACCATCCTTTAAACACATACCCTTTTCTTGTTGGTGCTGCCAGTTTTATCATCTTTGAAGTAATGGTATATATTTTCGGATTTTTCTTATTATTTTTGCCTCCGTTTAATTTGTAGGTAATGGTGTACTTTTCCTTTGCCCATTTTGCATACAGTGTTACTTTTCCGGTACTGCCCTTTTTAATAGAGGTTACCTTTTTGGTACATTTTTTATCACAATACCATCCTTTAAACACATACCCTTTTTTTGACGGATTTGAAAGTTTTATCGTCTTTGAAGTGATTTTATATGTTTTGGGATTCTTCTTATTATTTTTGCCTCCATTCAGGTTATATGTAATCTGATACTGTGCTGCTTTCCACTGGGCATATAAAGTTACGACCTCATCTGCTTTTTTTGTCAGATTTTTTACATAGGCATTTTCCTCATAAAAGGTTCCCTTCCCATCTGGCTGCGTATTCCAGCCTGCAAATGTATATCCTTTCTTTTCAAACTTATTTTTTGAAAGTTTTTCCTTCTGACCCGCCGCACATGCTTTCTCACTCATTTTCCCTTTTGCTGCACCATTTCCATCAAATTTTATTGTATAAAGATATGGACACACGACAACCGGGACATTCCTCTTAAATGATTCTGCATTGATTTTATCTTTGGAGAGACTGGTTATTACATATATTTTTTCAGGTCCGTCTGTCGTTTCCCAGGAAAATGCTTCGCTGCCAATCTCTGTAATCGTCTTTGACAGCCTTATCTTCCCAAGCACGCCGCCGTCCTTATAAAACGCACAGATTCCAATTGTTTTTACCGCGGTCTGGGAAAGATCAAGTTCCCCCGTTAAATTTTTACAGGATAAAAAAGCATAACTGTCAATCGCCGTTAATGTTTTGGGGAATTTCACGGTTTTTAATCCACTGCAGGCAGAAAATGCACTACCGCCTATTTCTGTAACCAAAGTCTGGGATAAATCCATTTTCTCCAGTGAACTGCAGCCTGTAAATGTGCCAAATCCAATTTTCGTTATATTCTCTGGCAATTTCACCGTTTCCAATGCACTGCACCCCTCAAATGTTCCTTCCAATTCCGTTATCCCTGTCTGGGATAAATCTGCTTCTTCCAACAGCGTGCAGTCTGCAAACACACCCGCTCCATCATTCACTTCCAGCACGTCAATATCTTCAAATCCGCCACACTTTACCTGACGGATGTTTTTATTTTTTACAGCAGCTAAGTCGAAATACCAGTTTCCTCTGCTCCATCTATAAGAAATCAGACTGTAATACAATCCATCCTTCAGCAAGCCATCAACTCTATATATCTGATGATTTGATAATTCTGCAATCTCCTCCGGGGACAGGTCAAAATACCCGTCAGAATACCCCTGATACTCCCATTCTTTATCTACCGAATAAGAGTTGCGGCTGCACCATGTAGCATCTGCAAAAATCCATTTTCCATTTTCACTGTCATAAACAGCATTGTATTCATGGGCATGCCCCTCTAAATCCATGCACGGAATTCCAATGGAAATGCACAATGTTCTCATAAGGCTTGCATAACCCGAACACATAGCACGCTTTTGCTCGTACACCTCATACGGTGACCAATAACTTGGCTTATTATTATAATAGGCATAATAATCATAATAAGTTCTGTCCGCAACAAATGCCATAATCGCTTTTATTTTCTCATACTGTGTAGTACACCCGGCTACAGCCTGTAATGCAGCCTGTCTTAATTCCTCAAACTGGGCATCTGTTATAGCATTCCTTTCAGGATCTGTTAAAAAGTAATCCGGGTCTGCATATTTATTAATCAGAGTCCAGGCCTTCTGTTCCGCTGCAATCTGCTCTTCACTTGCGTCCCCCTTGATTGAAGTTTCTTCCCGTTCTTCTGTTTCTTCTTCCATTTCCGGCAGTTCTGTTTCTGTGTCTGGCTGCTCTGTCTCCTCCGGCTGTTCTTCTGTGTCTGGCTGCTCTGTCTCCTCTGACTGTTCTTCTGTGTCTGGCTGTTCTGTTTCTTCCGACTCTGTCTGCTCTGTATTCTCTTTTTTCTCCTGCTCGCTTACCGGCATCTCCTGACGTTCACGATCCATCAGATCCTGTTCTTCCGTATCTGCATATTTTTCATTTACTTTCTCTGATGCCGATTCCGTTTTTCTGTCTCTGCAATCACATTCGCCTGCATATTTACCGGCATCCCACCAACCAAAACAGTCGCAGCCAGCAATGCCGTAAAAGCTTTTTTCATCCTTCCTTTCATAAACTAAAACTCCTCCTTCATTTGTACCGCTATGTTACATTACCTTTTCTATATTATAACCGCAATACGACTATTTTCAATTGTTTGCGAAATCATTTCTATCATGTCTCCGCAGACTATCTGCCTGTACATACTTCAAAAATATTTTTCTTCTCCTCCGCGAGGTGCGCATCCCGCCCGGAGGGCGTTTGCATTCATAGGACGTAATTTCCTATGAATGCAAAACAGACGGATCATTCCCACCCAACAGGAATAATCCGTCTGTCTTTTTCTTTTTATTCTCCGCTTCGAAAAATCCTAGAAATCTACTTCCGTGTCATAGTAACAGCATTTCAACAGCTTTTCCATCTCCTCCTGACTCGGCTGTCTCGGGTTTGATCCGGTACATGCATCTAAGATCGCATTGGCTGCGATCTCCGGCAGTCTCTCTAAGAATACTTCTTCCGGTACATATCCCTGCTCGGCCGGATAACTGTCTGCACCATAATTTTTAATACAGTGCGGAATCTTTAAGTCATCATTCATACCACGCAGATATTTGATCAGAAGTTCCACTTTCTCGTCTAATGAATCACCGCCAAGTCCCATGAAATCTGCGATCTCACCATAACGTTTCTTTGCAGTTTCATCTTTGGCGTTAAATGCGATCACTTTCGGCAGATACATTGCGTTGGCTGCACCGTGGATGATATGTGCGCCGTAATCCGCAAATGCAGCACCGGTCTTATGTGCCATGGAATGTACGATACCAAGCAGTGCATTGGAAAATGCCATACCGGCAAGACACTGTGCATTATGCATATTATCTCTCTTTTCCATATCCCCGTTATAAGATCCTACCAGATCACGCTGGATCATCTTGATTGCATGCAGGGCAAGCGGATCTGTGAAATCACAGTTCGCTGTCGATACATATGCCTCGATTGCATGTGTCATCGCATCCATTCCGGTATGTGCTACCAGTTTCTGTGGCATTGTCTCTGCAAGTTCCGGATCAACGATTGCAACATCCGGTGTGATCTCAAAGTCAGCGATCGGATATTTGATACCTTTCTCATAATCGGTGATGATGGAAAATGCAGTTACCTCTGTTGCAGTTCCCGAAGTTGAGGAAATCGCACAGAAATGCGCTTTCTTACGAAGTTTTGGAATACCAAACACCTTGCACATATCCTCAAATGTGATATCCGGATATTCGTATTTGATCCACATAGCCTTTGCCGCATCGATCGGCGAACCTCCTCCGATCGCAACGATCCAGTCCGGACCAAACTCTTCCATCGCCTTTGCGCCCTTCATTACGGTCTCCACCGATGGATCCGGCTCAATTCCTTCAAAAAGCTGTACTTCCATGCCGGCTTCTTCCAGATACTGTTTTGCGCGGTCAAGAAAACCGAAACGTTTCATGGAACCACCGCCTACGCAGATAATCGCCTTTTTGCCTTCAAACGTCTTTAATGCTTCCAATGCCCCTTTTCCGTGATACAAATCGCGTGGTAATGTAAATCTTGCCATCTTTCCTCCAATCTGCCGCCATCAAAAGGCCGCCCCCTGACACATACACATGCCTGTATTTTTTGTGTCATTTACTGTGTGCAACTTTTATATAACCATCACATATTTTGTTAATTAAATAACAATATGTATTGTAATATTATATCACATCTTTCAAAAATAAGAAGCATTTTTATGCATTTTTAATAATTCTTAATATTTTCTAAGCATTGTTTTTAAATCCACATTTTGGACAGATATTTCCTCCCTTATATACATAACCACAGCGGAAGCAGCAGATCGTATCATGTTTTTCTTTCGCCAGATAAGAAATATTTCGCGAATCCGGTTTTTCCTGTAAATAATGAATAAATTCATTCAATACCCCGGCATATGCCGTGAGCTGCTTATTTTCTACCGCATATGGAATTTTCGTCTTTTTCCCATTTTTCTCTGTCACATACACACCACGGTTTAAAAGTCCTGTGGATGCAGTGATCTCATCTATGGACGGAACATCAATACGGTAAGATGTCATCAGTGTGCTGTAATATAGATGTTCCGGTGTCAGGATAATCCCCTCTTTTCCACTGTTGTTTCTCGATGTGTCCACCACAAAAATCGGATATTCAAACAGACCGTTTCCTGCGGCATAGGATGCCATGGCATAATCGATAACCTCTGTTTCCTGCGGCGCTGCCTGCTTTAACAGCACTTTTCTCGCCGGGTAAAAATAATGTTTCTGGCTTTCTGTGATTCCCGCCTCTTCCAGTTCATTTTTCAGCTTATTTACAAGCTGTTCACACTCATCCGTCTTGATCTTGGAAAGACGCCTGCTTAAAAGTTCTAATGCATTATCCTTTAAATCCGGTAAATATGGTCCTTCTGCAATCTTCTGATACGCATCCATTCCCTCATCAAAGGACATGTGTGCCGGATCACCGGTAATTTCTGCGATCTCATTTTCATCCATCTGACGGATTTTATTCTCGATCTGCTCAAAATACGGCAAAACCAGCCCCGGCTCAAACTCCTTTTCTTTCAGACGCTCCTTAAGCTCTGTCAGATCATCTCTGGTGATTTTTCTCGACTGGCGGATCATATTTTTTATTTCCTGCTGTTCGGCAAGATTTTTCTGCGATTCTAACCGTTCCTGATATGGGGTTAAATCTACTCCTTCGTATTCTTTTAATTTCTCCCTAAGTGCATGGTAACGTGCCCTGTCCATATTAGGCGGCATTTTTCCAACCAGCTCTGCGACTTCCCGCTCTGCCTGTGTCTGCATTTTCTGTTTCAGATTTAAAAGCAGATTCTGTTTTTTCTCCTGCGGCAGCTTTTCCTCTGCAATCTCGTCATAGACACGGCGCATCACGGCATAATTTTTATCTGCGCAGCTCTCTGCCTTTTTATTTAACGCGGCAAGCTTTCTGTCCTGTTCTTTTTCCTCTAACATATCCAGGTATTGTTTCCGCTCTTCGGGCGAAATTCTTGTTTCATGCATGAGCTGGTGTTTTAATTCTGAAAGCTGGCGCTCTGACATACGGTCTGCGACTCCAAATTTAGCCTGATAAGTCTCGCGGACTTTCTGTGCCTCCGCATTATTTACCTGTGCATATTTTTCATCGGACGATTCCCCGCTGATCTGCCCAGCTTCGTGCGGCTGCCTGCTGTCACTCTCATATCGGGAACCTTTCACATGGCGTCGTTCGGTTTCATCCTGACGTGCATCTTCATATTGCTTTTTGTGCTCGTTCCGCTTCCATCCACTTTCACCCGCGCTTTCATTTCCATGCTGTTTTTCTGCGTGCCGGTTCTTGCTCTCATCCTGCTCTTCTTCATCATCTGTGACTTCGTCCTGATCTGATGCAGGCGTACTCTTTAACTTTTTATGACGCTTTTTTTCCTCCTGTATGGCAGGTTCGCAGGCTGCAATACTGCTTTCCGGGAAAAATCCCTCTTCTATCTTATTTAATAATTCCTCAAAGTCTGCATCTGAATATTCCGGCAGATCCTCGCACAGTTCCTCAAGTGGCTGCTGCTCGTCCTCGACACCCGCCGGCTTTCTGCCGTCCTCATACTCATTATAACGGCTGTTTGCCTCATGCTCGCCGTTACGCCCCATCAGCTCAAGATAATCTTCGTATGCCTTTTTATCCTCCTCAAAATCCATCAGATAAATATCGCCGTCTCCAAGAAGTTTCCATGGGCGCGGCGTATAAAATCTGTGACACGCTGCACAGGTACATGCTTTTGCCAAAAGGACTACTCCCTCAGGCGTCTCGATTCGAAACTCTTTTCCTTTCGGATACATGATCATATGCAGATTTCCTTTGCATTTTGGGCAGCGGTAACCAACTTTATAAAAGTTATTGCCAATCCTGCCTTTTGCTCTTTCTGACAGTGAAAGTTCTGTTCTCTCAAAAACAGTATGCGCCATCTTCCATTCAACTTTATGCCAGAGTCCCTGTTCCTCGTCTGCTTCCTCTTCCTTCTGCACTGCTTCTTTTGCCTCAAGTGCCGCCTGTATCACATCTTCATAGGTAATACGCTTTCCTGCATGATAAAAACGAAAATACTGCGTGGTATATTCCGGTTCAATATAGATTCCTGCAAGCACATGCCCGAAAAGAGTATTCAGCTGCTCCGTATTTTTTTCCACACGAAGTCCCTGGATCGTTCCCCATTTTCCAAATGCATACAGGATCATATTGATCACATCCCGTACTGCTGCCTCATCGGTATCTTTGATCTCATCTTCTTTGATCGGCAGATCTACAATATTTTCCGCCACTTTTCTGCTGTCAAAATGAAAAAACAGGGAGCGCACTTCCCCCTGTAAAATGAGATAATTATCAAGTGCCACAAAAAGACCTGTCCAGTTTACATTTGCATGCATGGTCTTTATCAGCCGTTCAAATGTCATTTTTAATTCGCTATCTGCTTTTAATACGATCACTTTTTTCACCTCTTACTTTTCAAATGCAGATTTTTCCTTCAAGATCTGTGCAAATCCCATATGAAGTTCTTCTTTTGCCCGCTCAAAATCAATTTCCTGATTGCTGTCATTCAAACAGACGCTTCCACTCTTCTGATGACCTATATCAGCCACAATCCTGCTGTTATCATTTGAGACATCATAATACCGGCAGAGTCTTCTTACATTGCCGGGAATAAAACCGCCAGTCAGTTTCTGATACTCCCTGAGCACATACTGGCTGACATCCTCTTTCTGACGGAATTTATGGCTGCACACCTCGTTTAACAACTCCGGCTCTAATTCCCACATTTTCACAAAAGTACTCTTTTTAAAAGGAGACGGCCCATGAACCGTGTAAAATCCTGTAAACAACGGGAACGCCAGTTCTAACATATTATAAATAAAATACATAAACGGATAACCGGGATGGAAATATGCTCCCGGCTGTTTTTTCATATTTTCACGTTTGTCAAAATATTTTGCCAGAAGCATGGTATTATTCAGGTAAATATATGGCATGACCTGATCTTTTGTATTTGCCACATCAGGCTGAAGAGCCAGCATATCCACCGGAAGATCATTTTTAAAATACTGTTCCGGTCTGACCTTTTTTATCAGAAACATATCATCATTAAAATATACAAAATTCTCTGCCAGACCTGGGATTCTGTGCATATTCCACTCAATGGCATGTGAATTAAATGTCGGCAGATATTTTTCTGGAATAAAATCTTTATGATTTACAATATTTAACTTCGGATGTTCTTTATTTAACCAGGATGGCAGATGCCCCCATGTAACAAAGTGTATCCTGCGCACCCATGGTGCAAAACGCTCCACACCACGAAACCAGTACCTCAGCAGATCCCAGTCTCTGTATCTCTCTTTTCTGTCATCCTGTTTCTGCGACAGATCCGGCTGCATACTGTACTCCATTTTCTTTTTCTGCCAGTCCGGATCATTGCCATCTACCCATGTGATCACAAAATCAATTTCCGGAATGTTATTGTCGCGTGTCATAATAATCTCCATTTCTGCCCAGCAAACATCTTTTTCATCTGCTTAATAAATTTCACTGTTATCATGATAAAACAAATCCTGCAAAATGAAAATCCTATTTATCTGCTTAATTTATATTTTTTTAAGAAATACTTGTTTTTCCCTGTTTTAAGGCATTTCCGTTTCTTTTGTTAGCACTCATTAAAAAAGAGTGCTGATTTTCTATTGACTTTTGAAATTTGCAGTTATAATATTAGATTCAGGCAGCAGCGAGGCGGATCTGCCCACTGCATTTTATTACGATTATAAAGGAGTGTTTGAATATGGCAGAGAAACATGGAAATCTTTCAATTAACAGCGATAATCTGTTCCCGATTATCAAAAAATGGTTATATTCCGATCACGACATCTTCTTCCGTGAGCTGATCAGTAACGGATGTGATGCGATCACAAAATTAAAAAAACTTGAGATGATGGGCGAATATACATTACCGTCTGACTACAAACCGGAGATCCATGTTGTTGTAAATCCGGAAGAAAAAACCTTAAAATTTATCGATAATGGTCTTGGTATGACCGCAGACGAGGTTGAGGAATACATCAACCAGATCGCATTTTCCGGTGCAACAGATTTCATTGAAAAATACAAAGACAAAGCAAACGACGATCAGATCATCGGTCACTTCGGACTTGGCTTCTACTCCGCATTCATGGTAGCTGATCAGGTAACGATCGATACATTATCCTACAAAGACGGCGCAACGGCTGTTCACTGGTCCTGCGACGGCGGTACTGAATTTGATATGGCTGATGGCACCAAAGAAGGCGTCGGTACAGAGATCACCCTTTTCTTAAACGAGGATTCCGTTGAATTTTCCAACGAGTACCGTGCAAGAGAAGTCATCGAAAAGTACTGCTCTTTCATGCCGACTCCGATCTTCCTTGAGAAGGCAAACGCTGAGACAGAATATGAGACGATCGACGCCACTGATAAATTAGACACAGACACCGTCGTTGAGACGATCCATGAGGAAGCAAAAACAGAGGAGAAAGAAAACGAAAACGGCGAAAAAGAAGTTGTTGAAGTTTCTCCTGCAAAAGATAAATTAAAGATCGTAAAGCGTCCGGTTCCATTAAACGATACCAACCCTCTCTGGGCAAAGAGTCCGAACGAATGCACCGACGAAGAATACAAAGCATTTTACCGCAAAGTATTCTTAGATTACAAAGAACCATTGTTCTGGATCCACTTGAATATGGACTATCCGTTCAACTTAAAGGGTATCCTGTACTTCCCGAAGATCAATACCGAGTATGATTCCATCGAGGGAACCATCAAACTTTACAACAATCAGGTATTTATCGCCGACAACATCAAGGAAGTCATTCCTGAATTCTTAATGCTCTTAAAAGGTGTGATCGACTGCCCGGATCTGCCGCTTAACGTATCCAGAAGTGCACTGCAGAACGATGGTTTTGTAAAGAAGATCTCCGAGTACATCACCAAGAAAGTAGCTGACAAGCTGATCGGTATGTGCAAGACGGATAAAGAAAATTACGAGAAATACTGGGACGACATCAGCCCGTTCATCAAATTCGGCTGTCTGAAAGATACCAAATTCTGTGACAAGATGAACGATTACATCCTGTTCAAGAATCTGGATGACAAATATCTCACTCTTCCGGAACTCTTAGTCAAAGAGGAAGAAAAGAAAGACGAAAACAAAGATGAAGCTGAGGTATTAGATGCTGACGGCAATCCGATCAAAAAGGAAAGCACCGATGCAGCAGATGAGAATACTGAGGAAAAAGATAAGCGCAAGGTAATCTACTATGTAACTGACAAACTTCAGCAGGGTCAGTACATTAAGATGTTCAAAGAGCAGAACATGGACGCTGTCATCTTAGACCACAACATTGATACTTCCTTCATCTCACAGCTTGAGCAGCGCAATGAGCATTATAAATTCATGCGTATTGATGCAGATGTCACAGAATCCTTAAAGGACGAGACTTCCGCTGAGGACTTAAAGGCTGAGACAGATACCCTGACGGATGTGTTTAAAAAAGCTTTAAACAACGATAAACTGACTGTCAAAGTTGAGAAGCTGAAAAATGCGGATATCGCTTCTGTCATCACGCTTTCCGAGGAAGGCAGACGTATGCAGGATATGATGAAGATGTATGCAATGAACGGCATGGGCGGCATGGATCCGAACATGTTTGCTGCGGATCAGACCCTGACCTTGAACGCAAACAATGAACTTGTAAAATATATCTTTGAGCACAAAGATTCCGAGCATGTTCCGATGTTCTGTGAACAGCTTTACGATCTTGCAATGCTTTCCAACCAGCCGCTGTCTGTTGACGCTATGGCAAAATTTGTACAGCGCAGCAATCAGATCATGATGCTTTTAGCAAAATAATTTTTACAGAATACAAACCCCTGCAAAACCTGTAGATACGAGTTTTGCAGGGGCTTTCTCATGCTGTTTTTTATTGTGTTTATACCTGAATTTCTATAAAAATATTATTTTGCTGCCGTATAGATTGCGATCATATCTTCCACATCCAGATGCTTTACTTTTCCAAGATTGCCTCTGACTGCCGCATTACACTTTTCTGCCAGTTCTTTTATCTGTTCTTCTGTCGGCGCAATGCCAAGTTCCGATAATGATGTCGGCATATGGATTTCCCGGTAAAAATCCTCCATTGCAGCAATGCCTGCCTCTGCCGTCTTCTGTTCTGTCTCCTGCGGCTCCACACCCATAACGTGCTCTGCAAACTGCACAAATCGTTCAATACGCTCCCCGCAGACATAGCGTGCCCAGCTTCCCCAGATCGCGGCAAGCCCTGCTCCATGTGCCACATCAAACATTCCACCAAGCTCGTGTTCTAATTTGTGCGTTGCCCAGTCACCACCATCCGTTCCGCAGCCGGTCAGTCCATTATGGGAAAGACTTCCCGCCCACATGACTTCCGCGCGCGCATCATAATTTTCCGGCTCTTTTACAAGGATTTTTGCATTTCTGATCACCGTGCGCATCAGTGCTTCACCGATTCCATCCGTCAGTTCCATGTTTTCACCGTGGTTGAAATAGCGTTCCATCGTATGCATCAGGATATCCGTGCATCCGCATGCTGTCTGATACGGTGGAAGCGTCATCGTAAGCTCCGGATCTAAAACAGCAAACTTTAATCGGCTGTAATCGGTCGTGCATCCTCTCTTCATGCCGCCATCTTCCTTTGTTATTACGCAGGAACCGCTCATCTCACTTCCCGCCGCCGCGATCGTAAGCACTACACCGATCGGCAGACATGCAGTCGGTTTCCGTTTAAAATCAAAGAAATCCCACACGTCTCCTTCATTTGCAACACCATATCCGATCGCCTTTGCGGAATCAATGACACTTCCGCCGCCGACGGCAAGGATGAAATCGACATTTTCTTTTTTACAGAGTGCGATTCCTTCATACACCAGAGAAAGTCTCGGGTTTGGAACGACACCGCCCAATTCGACGTAAGTGATCCCCTCTTTATCAAAGATCGCCTCGATCCTGTCTAACAGACCGGAGCGTCTGGCACTGCCGCTTCCATAATGGATGAGAACCTTTTTACAGTTCTGTTCTTTTATCAGGTTTCCAACTTTTTGTTCCGCACCTTTTCCGAAAACAACTTTTGTCGGTGCATAATAATTAAAATCGTTCATTTTGCTCCTCATTCCCACATGTAAAAGTTCTTATTTCCTCTTTTCATAACTACTTCTAGTTATATAAGCTATTATCGGTAAGAAAACGTATCTGCTTTAGTCTGAACAAGCTCGCAGGAAACCATCACCGGTTCTCTGCGGGCTTACACTCTCTTATCGTATCTTCTTATTATATATCTGTCTGACAAACTATCTACATTGAAATTTTATCAAGTATTCCGGTCAGATGTGCGATCGTCACCCCATAATTTGTCATCGGAACCTGCTGTTTTTTGGCACGGTCGATCCGCGACATCACATATTTGCGGTTAAACATGCATGCACCGCACTGGATGATCAGATCATAGCCGGATAAATCCTGTGGAAAATCCGTTCCACTCATGATGTCTACGGTAATGCTCTCTCCTGCGCGCTTTTTTAACATGCGCGGGATTTTGACTCTTCCGATATCTTCCTGCAGTGGCGCATGGCTGCAGCATTCTGCGATCAGAACATGCGATTCATTTGTCAGGGAATCTAACATTTTTGCACCTTCCACATAGTAAGGAAGATCTCCTTTATACGCTGCAAACAAAACAGAAAATGAGGTCAGCATGCTCTCTTTCGGCTTGTGCTCATACACATAGCCGAATACCTGTGAGTCTGTGATGATCAGTTTCGGCGGTTCTTTTAAGGCTGCAAGTGCCGGCAATAGTTTATCCGTTGTCACACTCATGACCAGGCACTTTTTATCCAAAAGTTCCCGTAATGTCTGCACCTGCGGCAGGATCAGACGTCCTTTCGGCGCCTGGATATCCTGCGGCATGACCAGTAAGACGAAATCTTCTTCTGTGACGAGATCTCCCGTGATCAGCCTATCTCCGTAATTTTCCGGCACAAGGCGGGCGAGTTCTTCCCTGACTGCGTCGATCCCTGCCCCCGTTTTGGCACTGACTGTGAGCGCCTGTTTTCCTGTTTTTTCTTTGATATAAGAAGCAAGTTCGTCCGTATGCGGATCAATATCTGCTTTCCCGACGAGGAATAAAACAGGCGTATTTTTTTCTTTCAGAAACTGATACCACTTTAATTCTTCTGTGAGATCCGGTAAGTTCTCCTGATTTTTCTCGGACGACTGTTGTAATTTTTCTTTTGCATCTTTCGTCTCTGAAGCATCCTCTCTGCAGGCATCCGCGCCAGATACCACGATCACAGCGATATCCGCCTTTTCCGCTGCCAGTTTCGTTTTCTCCACACGGCGTTCCCCAAGCTCAGTCTCATCATCAAATCCCGCTGTGTCAATAATCACACAGGGACCAAGCGGACTGATCTCCATCGGCTTATAGACCGGATCCGTCGTCGTTCCGGCAACATCTGCAACAATGGAGACTTCCTGATGTGTGAAGGCGTTAATAAAAGAAGATTTCCCGCTGTTTGTTTTCCCGAACACACCAATATGCAGACGGTTGCTGCCTAGTGTATCATTTAGTGTTCCTGCCATAGTACTCCTTTCGGACAATCTACCCGGCAGCACGGATTTTCCCGCTCTGCTTTCTGTTTGTCCATTTAAGATATGCATCCCGTTTTTCTTCTCTTAAAATCTGAAATCACGTTTTCCCTCTGCGATATCGTGGATGTGCTCGTATGCAGTCTGTTTTACTTTCGGATTCGGAATTTTTTCAAGTTCTCTGTCGATCAGCTCCATACCAAGACGTTTTGTCTCTTCGCTTGCATAATCTTCCAGATATTCTTTTAATGTCATCAGCGCATTCGGGTGACAGCAGTTTAAGATCTGCATGTTTTTACAAAGTGCCATAAAACGGTCACCGGTTCTTCCCTCGCGGTAACATGCAGTACAGAAACTTGGGATATACCCCAGTTTGATCAGCCAGTTCACAACTTCATCTAAGGTTCTCTGGTCGCTGACATCAAACTGCTCGCTGGTCACTTCTCCTTCTTTTTCCGGCTCTGCGTAGCCGCCGACGCTTGTTTTTGATGCACCGCTGATCTGGGAAACGCCAAGCGGAAGGACTTTGTTTCTCACTTCCTGGCTCTCTCTTGTTGAGATGATCATTCCGGTATATGGCACGGAAACACGGATCAGAGCACAGATCTTTGCAAATGTGTCGTCAGAGATGCCATTGTCAAATGCAGACGGATCAATGTCATCTGCATGCTTGATTCGCGGTACACTGATAGTATGCGGTCCGACTCCATGTACTGCCTCTAAGTGTTCTGCGTGCATCAAAAGTCCTGCAAACTCATAACGGTAAAGGTCAAGTCCAAACAATACGCCAAGTCCTACATCATCAATTCCGCCCTCCATTGCACGGTCCATCGCTTCTGTGTGATATGCGTAATCGTGTTTCGGTCCGGTCGGATGCAGCTTTTCATAGCTTTCTTTATGGTAAGTCTCCTGAAACAGGATATAAGTTCCGATTCCAGCTTCTTTTAATTTGCGGTAATTTTCCACGGTCGTTGCAGCAATATTGACATTGACACGGCGGATCGCACCGTTTTTATGTTTGATGCTGTAGATGGTCTTGATGCACTCTAAGATATATTCGATCGGGTTGTTGACCGGATCTTCGCCCGCCTCAATGGCAAGACGTTTATGTCCCATATCCTGCAATGCAGTAACTTCTTTTACGATGTCTTCCTGCGTCAGTTTCTTTCTTGCAATGTGTTTGTTTTTCAGATGATACGGACAGTATACACAGCCGTTCACGCAGTAGTTTGACAAATAAAGCGGTGCAAACAATACGATACGGTTTCCGTAAAAATCTTTTTTGATCTGCTCTGCAAGTGCATAAACTTCCTGGATTTTTTCAGGAATCTCACATGCTAAGAGGACAGATGCCTCCCTATGATTTAAGCCCTTTCTTAATTTTGCCTTCTCGATGATCTCATCGATCAGTGCCACATTGTCCTTGTTGGCATCTGCATAGGCAAGTGTCTCTCTGATCTCCTCATCTGAAATAAACTCTTCTGCTTTTAATGATTTTGCGTTATACATACATTCTTCCTTTCTTTCCGGTCAGTTTGCGCCCGCTTGCTTTCCGGTTAGTGTATTTTTATATGGACGACAGACTGCTCTTTTTGCAGAACTGTCGTATAAAACCAGTAGATCCGCCTTAAGTCTGCTGGCTTTTTGTCAATTTGTGATTTCTGAAGTTATCTTATGTCCGCCCGTTCTGTCTCACAGATGGCTGATACTTTCCATTCTGCTTTCTTATGGCTGAAAATCGCCCCTGTTTACGGCTACCTGATAGCCAATGCTTTCCATTCGTTTCTGCATGCAGAAGCGGCACTCTGCTGCCTCGTCACCGGTGCAGATCTTATTATCATATAATTTATATTTCTCCCGCACGGCAACCGGGGATAAATTCGGCATGACGACATTTGCTCCCGCTAAAATTCCAAGCTCCCTGCCCTTAGGATGAATCGTTCCAAGCGCTGTGGTCGCCGGGAGAAGTACATGCGGATGAATCAGTCTGATAATGGAAAGCAGCCGCAGTGTCATCTCCATAGTGCCCGCTGTCTCAGTACCAAACGGCGTATCTTTCTGCGGGATAAACGGACCAATACCGACCATCTGCGGTTTCAATCTACGGATAAACTGCAGATCTTCCCACAGGGTATCTACGGTCTGATAAGGCGAACCTACCATAAATCCGCATCCGGTCTGATATCCGATTTCTTTTAAATCTCTAAGACAGCGCATCCGGTTCTGATAGGACATCTCTGCCGGGTGCAGTTTCTTATAATGTGCCTCATCTGCCGTCTCGTGGCGCAGCAGATACCGGTCTGCCCCCGCATCAAAATATGCCTGATAGCTCTCTCTTGATTTTTCTCCGATAGAAAGTGTCACCGCACAGTCGGGATATTCTGCCTTTATCTTTGAAACGATCTGACAGATCTTTTCATCGGTATAAAATCCATCCTCCCCACCCTGCAGTACAAAGGTGCGGAATCCCAGCTCATATCCGTTTTTACAGCAGGAAAGAATCTCTTCTTCCGTCAGCCGGTAGCGGTCTGCGTGGCAGTTACTTCTGCGGATTCCACAGTAAAGGCAGTCATTTTTGCAGTAATTTGTGAACTCAATCAGTCCGCGGATGTAGACATTTTTTCCATAGATGCGGTCACCTGTGTTCCGCGCACGCTGTTTTAAATCCTGTATCATCGCATCGTCCTCTGTGGCAAGAAGAAATGCAAGCTGTTCTTTTGTGATATCTGCTGTCTTTTCTATTGTCTCTGACAGATTTTTAAAATTCTGCGCTGACATGCCATAGTTTTTCTGTTTGTTTTTGTCTGGTGTTCTCTGGTTTTGTAACATAAATTTATCCCTGTCCGATCATAATGGTCTTTCTGCTAGTGAGATTGGGCATCCGACATATATTTCTTTTGATTTTGCCCAATGTGTATATTTTCAATTCATATCCACGCCAGCTTATGCCATGCCAACATTCGAATACACCGTCTTTGCCGTGATTCCATCAAGTCTGCCGATTTTCCCGGAAAGTGCATTGATAACATCCTGCGGCGCATCGATTGCAACGCTGATGATATGCACATTCCGCTCACGGTATGGCAGACCCATCCGTCCGATAATATACGAGCCGTATTCATGCAAAAGTTTATTTAGTTCCGGCGTGGAATCCATATTTTCAACGATGATCCCGATCAAAGCTACTCTTGTATCCATTCGTTTCCTCCCTGATTATCAAATTTATATGATTTTCATACACGAATCTATGATACAGATTTTGGAATAAAAAAAACTGTACCCCTAATTTCAGGTACAGCCTAATAAGAGTCGCATTGCGCCTCTTACATTTTCCATTTATGCCATACCTTTCATCTCAAGTGATTCTTTTGATGTCAGCGTCTTTTCTTTTTCGTCTTTGTCTAGTTGCTGCGCTGACGGATCGTGAAAAAATTCCTTTTTGTCCATTCTCGAAAAGATAACCCCTCCTTAGACGCTGGGCTTGGCACTCTCTCTCTCTCTCTCTCTCTCTCTCT
>ENA-UERN01000344-UERN01000344.1-human-gut-metagenome-genome-assembly--contig:-NODE-344-length-58339-cov-17.892451_pt1 | contig 58339 bp, 65 predicted proteins | sample MGYA00242950_ERZ507950 | MGnify/ENA primary metagenome ERZ507950 (study PRJEB26167, sample SAMN06115515) | human gut metagenome | host: Homo sapiens | place: China:Ningxia | collected 2014-11-26...
AAATAAGCTATTGTATCAGGCTCATTTGAATACTTCCGAGCATTGAGCAACAAAGAACCAGACCCCATTGTCGCATCTCAACCCTGTCAGTCGTTGATACAATCCAACGATTACCAAAATTTTGCACACCCCCGTGTGCAAATGGCAAAACCTCCCTATTTATCAGGGTTTCTCCCATCATGACAAGTTGAATCAAATGCTGCTCAAACACGCAAGATGGTATCTTGGGTGTTTTTTCATTGCCTATTTCAGACAAAGGCGTGGTATGATATAAGAGATAAATAGACCTGTAGGGAGATACGGAATCATGGCAAAACGAGGCAAGAGCATCAATCTCTTTTTGATGGATGGAGAATCAAGCGGAAGGATGAAATGTACCCTCGCCAACTGGACGGGCGTGGCATATAAAATCCCAAGGACAAAACTGGATAACTGCAAAGAGCGTGACGACCTAAAACAGAGTGGCGTGTATTTTCTTTTTGGTAAATCCGATACCACCGGAAAAGGCGTCGTTTACATCGGTCAAGCCGGAGCAAGGAAAAACGGCGAGGGTATCTTGACGCGCCTTTTGGAACATCGTCGGAATCCTGAAAAGGATTACTGGATTGAAGCCATCGTGTTTACCACATCGAATAACTCCTTCGGACCGACCGAGATTAGCTATCTTGAAAATCGGTTCTGCAACCTTGCACTCAAGGCGAACCGCTATGAGGTCAAAAATGGGAACGACCCTACGCTGGATAACATCACGGAAGAAAAGGAATGTGAACTGGAAGAATTCATCGACTATGCCAAGGTCATCATGGGCGTTTTAGGCCATAAATTGTTTGAACCCGTGACGCTCTCCACCGAGGAAAAAACGGACTCCACGGATAACAAAAAAAATAGCCCCCTTCAGTTTTACCTAAAGAGGACAATCAAAAATGTTGGTCTAGTAGAAGCTAGAGGACGGCAAACGGCAGAAGGCTTTGTAGTCCTTGCGGGGAGCCATATTTCCAAGGAGGATGACCACACCATCTCCAAAACGCTAAAGGAAGAACGGAAAGCTGCTCCTCTTGATGCAAATGGAATTTTGACTGAGGACGTACTCTTTTCTAGCCCCTCCTACGCAGCGATGTTTGTCATTGGAAAGAGTGCCAATGGCCTTACAAGCTGGAAGGACGACAACGGGAATACCCTCAAGGATTTAGAGGCTAACGAATAAGTACAACAAAGCAAAATTCGTATGGTCTATTTGTTTTCGAATCTTTGCTTTAGTTTTGCATAATAGTTTTTCAGACTCTTATCTCCTTCATTATCGGGGAATAGGCAAAAGGGTAAGCTATCTGTTTTCTTATGTTTGATTACACAAGCACAGCATTTTCCATTGTTCGGACAAGTCTTTTTGGGACAAGCACATTCTTTAACATTTGGACAACTCACTTTACAAACCACCCCTTTGTATTATTTGCAAATTTTACCAGCGTGAGCATGACCGGTACTTCAACAAGAACACCAACAATGGTTGCTAAAGCGACAGGGCTTTGTGTCCCAAACAGAGAAATTGCTACAGCTACAGCAAGCTCGAAAAAATTTGATGCTCCAATCATTCCTGCAGGGGCAGCGATGTTATGTGGTAATTTCATGATTTTGCCTGCAAAATACGCAATGAAAAAGATTAAAAAGGTCTGCAAAACAAGAGGTACTGCAATCAAAATGATATGCAAAGGATTTTCGAGTATGACATTTCCTTGAAAGGAGAATATCAATATCAAGGTAAGCAGCAAACCAAGGGTGGTAATATTTCCAAACTTTGGTATAAATTGGTTCTGAAAATACGCTCTCCCTTTTCGTTTTGTGATGATATTTCTCGTTAAAATACCACCTACGAGAGGAATAACGACGAACAACACCACGGATAATATCAATGTGGTCCAGGGAATGGAAACTCCTCCAATACCAAGTAAAAAGGCAACGATTGGCGTAAAGGCAACAAGAATGATTAAGTCATTAGTTGCTACTTGCACAACGGTATACGCTGCATTCCCCTTTGAGAGGTAACTCCATACAAAAACCATAGCCGTACATGGGGCTGCCCCAAGTAGCACGGCACCTGCAAGATAATCTCGCGCAAGTTCTGGCGAAATCAAACCCTTAAAAATGACATAAAAGAAGAACCACGCAATGCCAAACATTGTAAAAGGCTTTATCAACCAATTTGTAACCCAAGTAACAAATAAGCCTTTCGGATTTTTTCCAACGTCTTTTATGCTCTGAAAATCAACTTTTAACATCATAGGGTATATCATTAGCCAAATTAAAACCGCAATAGGAATTGAAACATTTGCATATTCAAAATGGCTCAAAAAGGCAGGAATACCAGGTAGGTATTTTCCTATCAATACGCCCATTACCATGCAGAGAGCAACCCATAATGTCAGATACCGCTCAAAAAAGCTAATTCCGACAGATTCTTTAGCCATATTATCATCCTCTAACTTTTTGCAGAATTTTAATTACTTCATCAGCCTTGAGTACTTTTCCATATGACACAACCTTTCCGTCAATGACAAGAGCTGGGGTAGTCATTACGCCATAAGCCGCAATCTGTGTAAAATCAGTGATATGATCGATAGAGGTATCCATATTAAGTTGTTCTAACGCTACTTTTGTAGCGGCTTCAAGCTGATTACATTTTTCGCAACCACTCCCCAATATTTTAATGCTTGCCCTCTCTTTTTCTGCTTGTTCAGCTTTAGTCATACTTTCTGCATTGCAGTTACCACCACAGCAACAAGCAGAGGTTTCTTCTTTTTTATTTTTTCTTCCAAATAGCCACATAATAATATTCTCCTTTTCGATGAATGTTTTATTTGCCAGCAACAATCGTTGCTTTCCGCCTATATAAGAAAATGATGAAACATATTAAATAAATAGCCAACAACGATGATGCCACCTGTGCAAATACCGATGAACAAGGCAAGCAATTTCGGCTTTACTGCTTTTCGAAGCATAATCAATGAGGGCAAAGACAAAGTCGTAACTGCCATCATAAAAGATAAAATTGCACCAAGTTGTGCACCTTTGGCAAATAAAGCTTCCGCAACAGGAATTGTACCGAAAATATCTGCATACATAGGTATACCAACAAGAGTAGCTAAAATTACAGAAAGCGGATTATTGCTACCAAGTACAGTCTCAATCCATGATTGTGGTATCCAATTATGGATGAATGCTCCAATGCCAACACCTATCAAGATATAAGGAAATACCTTCTTGAAAGTGTCTACAACCTGTTCCCACGCATATTTTATTCTGTCATAAATTGTTAAATCAGGAGCCTCGATATCTACACTACCTGCTGTCTTAATGTATTGCTCAACGTAGTTTTCCATATGCATTTTTTCAATAATTGTGCCACCGACAACGGCAATTACCAAACCAACAAGAACATAGACAACGGCAATTTTGGAGCCAAATATGCTCATTAATAGGACAAGCGAAGCTAGGTCAACCATTGGGGAGGAGATAAGAAAAGAAAATGTTACACCCAAAGGCAACCCTGCACTTGTGAACCCGATAAATAAAGGGATAGATGAACAAGAACAAAATGGGGTAACTGTTCCTAGTAAAGCTGCCACGATATTGGCACCTACACCATGGAAACGCCCTAAAATCTGCTTACTTCTTTCAGGAGGAAAATAACTTTGGATATACGAAACGAGATAGATCAAAACACACAGTAACACTGTAATTTTAACCGTATCATAAATAAAAAACTGAATACTTGCTCCTACGTTACTCTCAATATCGAGTCCAATAGCAGATAAAGCATTGCCAACTTCTTCATTAAGCCACTTCATGCCTAAAATTTGATTTTGAAAAAAATCCCAAAATGATTCCATAGGTTTCAATAAAATCCTCCGTTTCATCGACACATTGCAATTTGTCGATATAATGTTTATTGTATAAGCCACCAAAAATTAGGTGGCTTATTAGTCTATACAGCTACATTTCGTTTCGCTTGCTACAGTTGTGATTTGATTAAGAAGTTCCTTTGCATGGGCAACTCCTACTGGGTTGAAAGAATAGTACGTCCATTTGCCCTCTTTGCGTCCAACCACTATTTCCGCATCGCACAATATTTTCATATGATGAGATAAGGCTGGTTGTCCGATATCAAGTTGTTCCAATAACTGACAGGCACACTTTTCTCCGTTTTGTAACAAACCTAAGATTTTTAATCTGTTTGCGTCACAAAAGGCTTTGAATATCTTTGCGTTTTGTTCGTTTTCAGTCATTCTCGATTCTCCTTTCCTTTTTGTCTCCACCTTATTATACATATCATATTGGAGAATATCAATATGACAAATGAATTTTTTCTGCTGACTATGTTGTATTCTAATTCTTGTGTGGCAATTTATCTTCTCCACATATTCCTTTGAAATGAACTTAAAGGATAGAGGAAGCCCAGCCTTAAGAACCACAAAAAGCCCTGCCAAGCAAAAAAATCGCAAGGCAGGGCCTTTCTTATACCTTGATTTCCGTCCCGTCCTTGAAGGTCACTCGAATATCGTCCTTGCTGTATACCGTGACAAAATCCACCAAACTCCCCCAAAGCCGGATATCAAATTCCTTGATGATATCTTGCTTTTGGATGTCCTCCATGAATCCCTCCATCTGCCGGCTCCGTGCCTTTCGGTACTGGATGGTTTCACAGGTTTTATCGTACTCCATCTTCACCGTTTCATATCGACTCACGATTTCACTATAGTTCTCGTCGTAATTCGTTTGGTTCTGCGCCACACGAGCATTTTCGGCGATGAGCTGCTCAACCCTGTCGGCGAGAATATTTAAATCGGTGCTGAGCCTGTCCCGTTCTTTTTCAAGTTCAGTTGTATTCGTGAATCGTTCTTTCATTAACTGGATGTTTTCTAGAATTTCCGCTTTGTTTTCGATGAGTTGATTCATTGCCTTTACAAAGATGTCCTTGATGTCATCTTCCGTCAAGTGAGGAGTCTTACACTGGTCTTTAAATTTATGATTGCATTGGTAGATGACTCTTCGATATTTGTCGTTAGAATGCCAAACCTTGGCTCCGTACCAACTGCCGCACTCACCGCATTTTATCCGGCTTGAAAAAATCGATATGCCACTGTAGCGACATTTGCCACCACGTCTACGCTTGAGTTCTTCTTGCACCCAGTCAAAGACGCGAGGACTGATGATTGCCTCATGGTTATTTTCGACATAATACTGTGGTACTTCCCCTTCATTCACTTTCGTTTCTTTGGTGAGGAAATTGACCGTAAACGCCTTCTGTAAAAGAGCATCTCCCTTATACTTTTCGTTTGAAAGGATACTTTTTATCGTACCTGGATGCCATATCTTCTTTTTACCTGGCGTTTCTAATCCTCTCGCCGTCAGTTCCTTTGCGATGGAGTGGCAAGTGTAGCCATCTAGGAATAATCGATAAATCAGTTTGACCGTTTCTGCCTGCTCTTTATTGACGACGAGATTCCCATCGGGTCCTCTGTCGTATCCGAGGAAATGGGCGAAGGGAACACTCACTTTTCCATCAGCAAACCTTTTCCGATGCCCCCAAGTGACGTTCTCTGAGATACTACGACTTTCTTCCTGTGCCAAGGAACTCATGATGGTGATGAGAAGTTCTCCCTTGGCATCAAGCGTCCAGATATTTTCCTTCTCGAAGTAAATCTCGATACCCTTGTCCTTGAGCTTGCGCACGGTCGTCAGACTGTCCACGGTATTTCTCGCAAAGCGACTGACGGACTTCGTGACGATGAGGTCGATTTTACCATCCATGGCATCCTTAATCATCCGCTTGAACCCATCTCTGTGACGGGTATTCGTTGCCGAGATGCCTTCATCCGTATAGATGCCGGCGAACTCCCAGTCGTCTCGACCTTTGATATAATTCGTGTAGTAATCCACCTGTGCTGTGTAGCTAGTCACCTGATCGTCATGGTCGGTTGAAACCCGTGCATACCCTGCAACCTTCCGCTTCGTCCGGCTATTAATTGGAGCCGCTGTATATTTACTGATGGTCGCAGGTATCGCTCTTACTGTTTTTGCCATCGGTTATCCTCCTTCCGCCATTCTTCTTTTAATGCTTTTATTTTTTCATGCTTATAAGGATCATTGCTTTTGGCAACTATCATGATGTCACTCATATATGAGCGGTACGCTTTCTCGTGGTAGAATCCTCGTCTTTGCTCTTTGTATTCCCGTTCTACTGTATGACCGTCTTTAAAGAAAAAGGTAATCCTGTTATTTAAGATGACCTCTTTATCTAGCAGCTCGTCCATCTGCTCTTCGTTGAAAGCCTCTATACCGAGCACATCCGTCACAAGTCTTTTCATAGTGCTATCCTTGATGGCAGAATTGCCACAGGCGTTCCCACACCGCCAGTGTCGCTCCTTTTCTCCATCTGCATAAGTGTGACTCTGGCTTCTGTAGTTTTCGCCACAATTTCCGCACTTGATGACACCTGTGAATTCATTGAAATGATGCCGGTTGGGATTCGTGCTTTTCTTCTTGTGTCGCTCGCCCCATTCTTTCCTCCGTTCAGGCGTCCACCAATCCTTCCGTGCCGTGGAAACCCATCTTCTCGTGATTTCCTCTCCATTTTTTAGGTGAAATACCATCACATGATGCTCAGGAACAACGATTTTATCTACCTTGTTTAGAAAGGTTTCTTCATCAAATTCCGTAAGCCCCAAGACTTCTGTGCATTCCTTTATCAGCACCTTGTTTTGGAGAACTCCTTTTGAAGCACAGGTACACCCCTTATGTTTATGAGAGCCACAGATCCAATAATCTTCTTTTCTATGTACATTCTTTCGAACCGTATGCATAAAACTTTTCCCGCAGATACCGCATTTGATTTTCCCCGTAAAGCAGGTCGTATTTAATGCTTTATTCGCGAAGGGGCCTAGGGCCTTTCGTCTTGCCATTTCGCTCTGCACATAATCGAAGGTTTCTTTATCGATAATAGCTTCATGTGTATTTTCGACATAATATTGGGGTAACTCGCCCCTATTTTTCCTTCTGTGTTTTAAAATAGGGTCTGAAATATATTCTTTCTGTAAAAGCAGGTTTCCCGTATAGACAACATTGGTTAGGATAACCCTAATATTCGTATCCATCCAAGGGTATCCGCCTCTTGTCTTAATGCCCTCTGCCGCAAATTCCCGCTCCGTTTCTAGGCGAGATTTCCCATCTAGGAAGTTTTGAAAGATGCGTTTTACAATCGCCGCTTCTTCCGGAACAATGACAAGGTTATCCCCTTCCCATCGATATCCATAGACGCGGAAGTGACCGTTGGGCTTTCCCTTCTCGAATCCTTTCTTGATGCGCCATCTGACGTTTTCAGAAATGGACCTGCTTTCCTCCTGTGCAAAGGAGGCGAGGATACTCATCATGAGCTCCCCATCACCGCTCATGCTTCGAATGTTTTCCTTTTCGAACCACACTTCAACGCCTATGTCTTTTAACTGGCGGACGGTGCTTAAAAGGTCTACGGTGTTCCGAGCGAAACGCTGAATGGACTTGGTGAGGATGAGGTCGATTTTTCCATCCTTTGCGTCCTGCAGCATCCGCTGAAATTCCTTTCTCTTTTTCATCCCCGTCCCCGAGATACCATAGTCCGCATAAACTCCTGCATATTCCCATTCTGGGTTCTTTTGAATGAAATTACTGTAGAAACTTACCTGCGCCGAAAGGGAATGGTGCATCCGCTCCGATTCCATGGAAACGCGGGCATAGGCTGCGACTTTTTTGCGTTCTCTTATGCTAGGTAATTTTTGTTCAATTTTGCGAATCCTCCGCATAGCATCAACTCCTTTCGACACCATATATCACTCTGTTTGATACAAATATCAAGTATATAAATCGCCGAAAAACGGCTCATAGCGTTTGATGATTTCCTTCTTGAAATCTCGGTACTCTTTCTCGGTGATGAGCTTATCCTCTAGCATCGTCCTTGCTAAGTAAAGCGTCATCTGAAAGGCGGATTCATTTTCAAATGTGGTCTTATCCAATGTCCACATCCCCAAACCGATGAGCGATGTAGCAGGCATGGGAGCAGAACTTCCGATGGCGATTGCCGTAGGTCGTAAATTCTTTTCCGCAAGTAGGACAAGTAAATGTGTAGACTGCTTTTCTTTTTACGAGATTTAGGTGTGCGTTCCACCACTTGTTTCGACACGCATCCGAGCAGAACCGTTTCCGCTTCCGTTTTGGATTTTGATGGATGGGCTTTCCACACGTCTCGCAAACGCCTTCAGCAGTTTGTGCCACGAGACTATTACGCCTACAAAAAGACTTTATGGTATTGATGGAAAGGTTTAGTTCCGTTGCAATCCTACCATACCCTACCCCTTCACGGCGCAAGGCAATAATCTGCTTTCTTTGTTCATCCGTCATGTTCATCCCTCCTAGAAGATAAAATTTGCCTTCTACAGGTATAAGGACAGATAGAACTGTTTTAAGAACCACAAAAAGCCCTGCCAAGCGAAAAAAAATCGCAAGGCAGGGCTTTTCTTATCTTGCTATGTGATGGAGGATAAACGCACCGACAATACTCATCCATATTGTGCGTTCCCGTTTAAGGCGTCTCTGTGCTTTCTTCTCCTCGGCGATAGATTCTTGTAATAATTTGTTGGCAGTCGCGAGTGAGTCTTTCTGCTTCATCAATAAGGTGTCCGCTTCGCTCAGCTGACTCTTCAATACGGTCATCTGATTCTTTTGCAGCTCCGATTCTTTCCTCGACTCCTCGATTATCGTCTGCAATCGACTCAAGTTCGATTCGAGCGTCTTGAGTTCGGTTGCTGTCACTTGGTACGTTTTCTCTGCCGCTAAAGAAGTAGAGGGCAAGAAGGAGAACGAGAGCAACAACAAGGAGAATAGGAGCGTGAGCCTTGAGCCAAGTTTTACAAACCTCATACATCGTCACTCCTCCCCACAGAAATAATCGGTCACGCCACGGGCGATGGCTCTAGCAATAGTGTCCTGTTCATGGATGAGGAGCTCCACATCACTGTCATTGGAGATAAAGGCAATCTCCACAAGGACTGCAGGCATTTCCGTATGCCTCAAGACGATGAGGTCAGGACGCTCTTTAATGCCACGGTCTGTCGTGTCAATGCTTGTAACAAGCTGATTCTGTATGGCTCTTGCGGCACGCTCTGCTTTCCCACCAAGCCCGAACACCAAGGTTTCCGTCCCATTAGCCATTGCGCTTCCTGCACTGTTGCAGTGGATGCTGACAAAGAGATCGGCTCCGCTTTCGTTGGCACTAGCACAGACTTCGGGATACATGGGGCTTTCCCCTACGAGGTTATCCGATTGGAGCGTTTCCACTTCTACGCCGGCATAGGTGAGATACCTTGCCACAAGAACGCCAATATCGCGGACGATGCTTGCCTCCTGTACGCCATATTCGTTATTGACCGCACCAGGGTCAACGCCTGGATGATGTCCCGGATTTAAAAATACTTTCATTACTTCCCACTCCTTTTAAGTAATTCAACAAGTCCCTGCACGGCTTCAATGCCGGCATCATTTAGGTTTTCAATAATGCTCAGTAGCTCCGTCAGCACCAAGTAGCTGATAACCATGGATACCACCCACACTGGTTTTGCCATTTGGAGCATGGCTAAGTCAGCCGTAGCGGCTGCCACGGTACAGATGATATAGACGGCAATCTTTCCGATAAATCGATGCTTCATTACATCGGAAGAAATCAGCCCTTCACTGCGTGCTTTCTTGATACCCTTAATCATGGCAAGGACATTCGCCTTTTCTCCTCTTTGGACGAGACGGGCGTGGCTGATGCTCATCCATCTCGTAAAACAGTCTAAGAACACCAAGAACGTGAAGGCATAAAACAAAACGGCGTGCTGATGAAAGAGGAGAACCATCAGCCCCGTTCCAAGGAGCTTGAATGGTCCTCCTCCCAAAAGCGTATTGACCGTTCCCGTCATGCCCATATAAATCGCTTTGTAATCCATTAAATCATCCCTCCTACTAGTCCCCCTAAATCAATGGTTCTTCCCTTGTAGCGACAATTTGGATTTCCCACATAGGCCGCTTCCGTTGGAATGTATGTAAACGTGACCTCGTTCTTTCCTTCCGTAAGTTCCTGCGTCTGCCCTGAGTGGCTAATATAAAGGGGTCTTGTCCAAAAATCCGAACGCAGGAGAAAAAAGGAAAGCATGACCTTTCCATCCGCAAGTTTTGCCGTAAGGTCACGAAGCGTCCAGCTATACTGCCAGTCAAGGGGATGGATTCTATCCACGGTTTCATGACGGAACTCGGAAAAGTTCGTCGTATCGGAGAGAAGTTCCAGTTCTCCTTCCGGCAGAAAGACTTTGACGTAAAGTTCACCACCACATTTATCAATCTGCATGAAGCCACGTTGCGATAAAGTGCTTAGCATTTCCCTTGGCGTCATATCAAGGACTTCAAGAATCTCACGGAAGTTATACAGTGCATACGTCTTTCCCGTGATGGTGTTATTAAGAACCATCGTGGACGAACCGTCACGCAAAAGAGCCGTATCGATGATGACTTCCTCTTCGTCGTGGAAGAAGTGAAAAACCGTTTCCTCGATGTTTAGCTTGATTCTTTCCTCACCGCGCCTTGGCATGGCATCAGGGAAAACAAATAGATGCATCAAAACCACCTCCCTAAAGCATCACAACTTGTGCAATGCTCGTCATAAAACCCGCGAAACCATCCGTAGAGCCGTTTATAGAAATAGCACTCAAGTTCATGGTTACTAGACTTGATACAAGCCGCCCCACACATCTCATAGAGATTGCAATGCTCGCAGTAAGGGAATCTTTCCCGTAGGAGCACTTGCATCCGTTCCTTTGTAGCATCACTAGGAATCTCGTCGTCTCGAATATAAAGGCAATTGAGATTCCTTCCATCTGCCGTGACCTTCTTGAGATTTCGGTGAATGCAGTACGTTTCGCCAAAAGAAAAAACTGCCTGCACTCTCGCAAACAGTCCTCGAAAAAGTCCCATATACCTTTGATTGACTACTCCGTATTTCTCAAAATCCGTGACGAGTTTTTCTACCCGCTCTTTCCACTGATGGTAAATGGAGTCCATATCCTCCTTCGTAAGCGCATACGCCTGATTCTTCTCCGACGTTTCGTGCATGATATGGGGAAAGAAGCTTATTGGTCTCCCAATGATCCGTTCCTTTTCAGCAAAGTTCTTTAGGATTTTTCCGAAGTCGGTATTGCCGTGATAAAGCGTGCAGGAAACGCCAAGCCATGGATAATCCATGACGTTTTGAAACGGGTCATATCCTCTTAAGCCATCTGCACCATCGTAGCTGATAACGACAAAGAAACGATGCTTTAAAAAGTAGTCCCGATACTTTGGAAAAAGAATGCCGTTTGTCGAGATGGAAAAGGACGCATGGGGCGCAGCATCGACGATTCGCTTGATTTCATCCATGTAAAGCGTCGGCTCGCCACCCATGAATTTCACGGTAATGTTGGGCCTACCCTTAATGTACTCAATCAGCCCGTCCGATACCTTGGGTTCGTTTTCCTCTATCTCGCGGTGACAATAGGCACAGTTTAAATTGCACCTACTCCCTAGATAAATCGTGATTTTTTCCATCTCACTCACCTATGCGGAGGTTGTACTCGTTCCACACCTCGTACCACTTCCTACCGAGTTTAATCTTGCATTCTCCCGTATGGCCAAAAGGATAAAGCCTAAATGTTCCTTTACCGTTTACAAGCCTCACTCGTCTCGAATTCACAAGACCACAAGAGGAGTCTACAAATACTTCTTCATTATCGATGTCCCTTGCCAGCGGTGTTTCAAAGGAGCCTTTGTATTTCTCAATCGTGAACTCAAAATAGTCCTTTCTCTTTGGAAGGATAATTGGAACGGATGGATCGCCCAAAAGAACCATGCCCTTTCGGTCTGCTTGGAACGTAACATCCCCACAGGATAGAGAGTAGCTATCCCAGAGCATCATCCGAGGATGCTGAAGCATAGGAAGGGACTCGCTTGAAAACGTTCCTACTTCGTACGCTCCATCCATCTCAATTTCAAAATTCTCCGCCCGCCCTTCAAATACACGGATGATGAGGTCACGCTCACCTCCGCTAATGATGCCCGTATCGATTTGAAGAACATCCGCTTCCGTGTAGAGCTGAATCATATCGGTATAATCCATGCGGATGGCCGTTCCGATGCGGTTCATGGAAAGAAACTTATAGTCCGAGCGATGAATCGTCCGGAAACTTTTCACCTTGCTATTAGGCTTTCTGCAAAAGACATAAGAATGGTATGAACCCAGTTCTTCAATGATGTCCATCCCTGAGTAACCGAAGGTGGGGTCATGCACTTCCGCACTGAAAAATGTGCCGTTTAAGACGATTTTTCCCGCTACCGTTGCATCGCTATCTTCGTTAAAAAGGATTTTAATCATGCTGCACCTCCACTCCGTAGCCGTTTACGAGAACCGTATCGCCACTAGAAAGGACAAGTTCATAGCCTTCCGTTGCACTAATCTTTACGAGTTCATCAGGCACATTGCTGCTTGTCTTATGCATCATGACCGTACCCGCTTTCGCTTCCTTCATGCCGTAAGCCGTAAGAATCGCCGTCCCTTCTTTCACGACAAGGGACGGATTTTGCTTAAACTGAAGTCCATTCCTAACTTTCTTTTTCGTCACGCACACGACCTTAGCGGGGATGCGCTTTGCCGTAATGACCATATCTCCCTCCATAAGGGATGCAATGGAGACAGGACCTTTCATCGTTTGTACATTTCCCTTGATAATCATCGTTTCACCTCTTTTTTTAACCACCATCATCACCGCAATTGCAGTTACAGTTGCTTTTATATCGCCACTGGTACTGTTGGCATTTCTGACAGGATTGGCAGGTCTGACACTTTTGGCAAGCCTGACATCCTTGACACGCCTGACAAGACTGGCATGTATTTCCGACCTGACAAGTCTGGCAGCAGTTGGCTTCACAGCAATTTTCAGAGAAGCCCTTTTCCAGTGTATGAATTGCGCTTTGAAGGAGTTTGACGTTGACGCTATTCACCTTCTCGTAGGTCATCTTGGACACATCCACGGCAATGGATGCATGAGTAGCTAGTGCCGTAATGGCTGAAGCAATTTCCGTCAGATGCTCTTTTTTGATGGCGGTATTTCTCGATATTTCATCTTTATAATCCATACTCACCCTCCATCATCGCTACAGTTACAATCGCAATTGGGCTTTGTCCATGAGCATTGCCAGCAGTTTCCACTATTCCCCGACTTGCACTGGACTTGGCAATAGACACTGTATTTCTGACACCCTTGGCACGACGTACTTTGACAGGCTTTCGACTGACACCTCTCACAGGTTTGGCATCCTTCGCAGCTTTGGCAATAAATGCAGTTTCCGCAGTTATCTACGTTTTGAGCATATCCCTGTAATGCCTTAATGGCGGCGCGTAGTTCTTCCACATGGATGGCTTTCACCTTAAGAGGGCTCGCTTTTTGAATTTCTGCTTCATCGGTAAAAACCGTTTCCGCGATTTTTTCGTTAAGTCCCATCTCTTTCACCACCCATGCGCCTACCATATTCTTCAAAGGCTTGAATGACCGGAACGGCAAGCGCCTTCTTTAGCTTGCAGTACGTTTCCTTTCTTGCCTTATCCGTCACGAGCTTGCACCCACCCTTGCAACAGGAAACGGCAGGACACTCTAGGCATTTTTCTCGATGCCGCATCGTCGGATCGCCTTTTAAAACCGCCTCCATATACGAAAAGAAAGGCGTGTGAATCGTCCCTATCTTTTCGCTTGTGTTATGGCAAGGATAGAGGTTTCCCTCTACATCCAAATTGAGTACCGTAAAGCCATTACCGCAAGGGGCGGTATAGCGATTCCACGCGCCGTTTTTCGTGATGTAAAAATCTCGAAGCTGTTGAAAGAACCGTTCAATATACACGAGTTTCGTGTAGTCCCTCGCCTCCTGCACGCCACTAAGGCTTGCTTTTAAATAGAGCGTTGCCATCTCGTGCATCTCTCTCGCCACGCGGTCATAGTCCACATCAAGGAGCGATTTTTCCATAATCCCCGTGTCGAAGATGGCATCAAGGTTAATGCGCACCTTATAGCCATGCATCTTCTCATATTCGTCCGAAATAGCCTGAAAGGCCGTGAGAAGTTCCATGGGATATGCCCTTGATGAAATAACGCCTGATAACCCTAGCCATTTAAGGCGAAGAATCCTTTCCTTGAGCACAGATTGCGAAAAGACATCAAAGAGCCGTGTTTCCTTCGTGTGATAACCATCCCAAGAAATCGTCACGGGAAAGTCATTTGCATTAAAGAAATCCACCATCTCATCGGTCAGCGCTCGACCGTTCGAGATAGTGGAATAGTTACATTTAATATGCCGTCGTTTCGTTTCACTCACGATTTCCTTGATAACTGAAAAGTAGAGGAGTGGCTCGCCGCCATAAAACTGGAGGTGGATGCCCCGCTCTCCGTTTTCTTTGGAAAGTTCCTCAATGAAGTCGTAAATCTCCGGATTTACCTTAGAGGATAACGACTGATGCACCAAGGGATGCTGCAAGCAGTAAACACAGTTCATGTTGCAGGAATTTCCGAGCATAATAAATACCGTCTCTACATGGCGTTTTAGAAAATTACCCATACCTACCTCCCAACGAGAATCTTGATACGACGAAGGTTCTGCGCATTATCGGCGTATAAAATCCTCCCTACGCTCTGACTTGTATCTTCCCCAGGTAGTGCCATCCGTCCGACACCTGGCGTTTCTGACGGAATGACGAAAGCACCTGCTTCTGCCTTTCCGCTAAAACGAACATGGACGCGGCCCATCAGTGCCACAGGGATAAAGCGGTCAAGGTTCTTTTCAAGAGGATTTTCTCCCTTTTCTGCCGGCTCGCCACCGATAATCATGGCAAATTCATTTGATTCAACACCTACGACGCATTTACTCTTATCCGTTGCCCTGACGTACCGCTCATACGTTGCCGTTTCATCAAGGGCAATGATGTCGCCTGCCATGGTATCACCCCCTCTGGGGAAGAACTCAGCGTAGTCGTTGTAATAAGCGTTATACAACTTTGACGCCGTAAGAGTCCCCGTAATCGTCACGTTGCCATTTGCATCCGATGCCACGAACCGACTGTCGTTTCTAAGGTCGCTCGTCTTTGCGGGGATAGATGGTTTATTTATAAGGTCGGCATAACTTCCTGTTTTCGCAACACTTGGAAGGGATTCAAAGGCACCTGTCATTTCCTCTTTTGTCGCATAGGTTTCCGTGATGACCTTTCCCTCTCCGTCCTGCATGGCTTTTGTTGCCGATACGGCGTTTGCCGTAGCATCGAGTTTCTTGGAGAGTTCCTTTGTCATGGTCGCTGCAAAGTTTGGATCTCGCCCAAGAGCATCGGAGAGCTCCTTTAAGGTATCAAGGGCATCAGGACTGCCACCTACGATGGTTTCTATCTGAGTGGCGATGCTTTCCTTTACATAGGCTACGTTTGCAATTTGCTCTGTGTTTTCGCCACTTGCCATAGGAGTTGTAGGCGTTCCCGTAAAGGCAGGGCTTTCCACATCCGCTTTTGCAGTTAAGTTCGCTTTCATCGCCTCGAGTTTTTCCGTTGCACGCTCTGCACTTTGCTTTGCGATAGTCGCATGGTTTTCAGCAGATGTTTCAAAAAGCCTTGCTGCATTTGCGTACTCTTCTGCAGCATCCCTCGATACATCGGCTTCATTGGCCATAGCCGTTGCGAGAGCAGCTTTTTCTCCGGCAAGGTTCGCCCATGCTTTCGCAGACTTTGCACCTTCTGTTCCATCCGGTTTCTCATCGCTTTCCGCCCATGCCCTTGCAACATTGCACCATACTTTTGAGGAACGTGCGCCTTCTACGCCATCAGGCTCTCTTTCCCCTTCTGCCCACTCCCTCGATACCTCGCTCCAAGATTTTGATGAGCGCGTTCCTTCACCTGTGGGTGCTTCCGTGCTTTCTGCCCAAGCCTCGGAGAGGTTTCTTGCTTCCTCCGCAGCTCTAGCAGATTCCTTTGCCTTTTCGGCGTATTCTCTTGCGACTTCGGCTCCGTAGTAGCCAACGGTCACTTCGCCACTTGTGGCATTATTTAAAGCCGTTACTTCAATTTCAGCGTCAATCGACATGATGTGCCACCCCCTTAATCATGAAATAAGCCGTCCAAATGAGCGTCTTGATTTGATGGGTCTTTCTGTTGATGAGTACCACATCGTACACATAAGTGTCCGGTGGCAAACTGTCGAGTTCCCCCAGTTCGATGCTGAGGTCTATGTAATTGTAGCCTGCGTGATACACATCTTTAGAAAAGACCACATCCGTCGAGTTGGACGTTGCCTTGATGGAAAAACGGAACATATCATCTGCCGTAAGGACGTAATCCTTAAAGGTAAACCGCAGAGTATAGGTGTCGTACTGAGATGCTTCGATATTAAAATTTTGGTCAATTGAAATCATGTCATCACCTCAGCCCCCGTCATCACTACAGTCACAATTGCAATTAAACCGCTGCGTTCCTCTCGTAAACTCAAAGGTCTGGCTACGGTTAATGAGTTCTTGTAGAACCTGCCTTAGCGTATATGTTCCTGCAGGAACGCCTGTATGTTGCTTTAACCGGACATAGCTTGACGACTTATTGCCACTTCCGCTTGTTTCTGTTCGGTCGTAGGTTTCTGCAAAAGCCATGGTAAATTTTGCATTTCTTTCCCGTTGCACAGAACTTGTGACCGAAATTTCAAGCATATCTTCTAGCCTGCTATCGACGAGCGTTCCCGTCCCGTTATAGGAAACGGTAACGGTCTTTCCTGCATCGGAAGCGTTAAAGAGAAGCGTCCCCGTATTCCAGTTTTCAATGCCGTGTGCCGTTGTGTTGTAGTCCGGCCAGTACTGCCCCTGTGCCGGGGTTGCCGCCACTTCCGTCAACTGCGTGCCATCGCTAAATCGAACCATGACCGTTGATGGGTCGGTCTTTTGCGGTACTTCCTTTAGGCGAATCGTGAAGGGGCTTTGCGTTGGTATCTGATGGGTTTCGCCCGCGATTTTATGGATATCAAGGACGTTTAAAAATGGATTGAGCCGATAATCTACAATAGCCATATTTTTCCTCCCTTCTATGTTTTTAACTGCTTGATAGCCGATGCTTGGCTCTGCTCGATGTTTTTCGCATTGCGCTCAATGCTCGCTAAATAGGTATCAAGTGCAAAAACAGGCTCTCCCAGTGTCATATCTGCTGAGATGCCTGTTTTTGCTGAAACGGTGTATTTTACTTTTGTGATGGGGTACTCATAGGTTTTCCCATCAAGGGTTCTGATTTGTGCTTCGCCCATGGTGGTAAGGTGCCTTACGTTAAACGTTCCATCCACAAGGGGATATTCGAGCCTTACGCCACTGACCTTGGCGGAGCGAACAGGTTCTTTATATTGGGCAAGCTGATTTTCTCCCCATCTTCTAGCGTCACCCACCTCATAGGCAGAAGGTAGCGTTAACACCTTATCGCGCTTGCCGTACTTTGAAATGCTTTCTTCGTCCTGCACGACGCAAAGCCACTGCTCGCCATCATCATCGATATTGCCGCCCTTGATTCTTGCCCAGTTATAGATTTTCTCCGTGTTCCATGACGGAATATATTTACTGAGGTGTTTTCCCACCGTAAGTCGCGCTTCTTCATTGATGCGTTTTTCCCTCGGCTGAAAATAGAGGCTTCGGTATTCATCCACGCCATAGACGAAATCCACGGCAAAATCCGAAAGGGTCGCTAAGGCTTCCTTTGCCGTCACGCCATCAAAGACGAGTTTTGTCACCGTATAGCCGGCGTTTGCAATCTTGATGGGGTTATAGACAAGGCCATGGGTGTGTTCCGCTTTCCTTGCAATATCTCTAACAATATCGCCTGGATCCATGTTCTGATACGTCTCAAAAAGAACGAGGGTTTCAAGGCGATTGTAATACCCGTGAGCGACGAACTTAAACTCCGTCTCTGTCGTTCCTTCGATAGGACGGGTGATGATGTAGCCCGAGTACCACGGCAGTTCATCGCCAAAAAGGAAGATATCGATGCGTTGCATATAGGTAAGTTCACTGTTTTTCGGCAGCACCTTAAAAACGAGTTCACAACTTCCGCATCCCGTCGAGGAGATTTCAAAGGAGAGTTTACTCAGCGTATTGTTTTCAATGCCACTTCCAAAGAACGCTGTTTTCGTGCCATTTTCCGCATAGGCGATCACCGTGAACTGGTTCGGATAATACTTTCTGACCGTACCCTTTCCGTCAGATGGTTTGCCACTTTTCCCACCGCTTCCAGCGTAAATAAAGCGACCGAAAAAGCCACTCCCAAATCGGATATTCATAGAAACCACCTGTTGGTAAAGAGGATTTCAAGCCGTCCTGCACCGCCTGTGTAGTAGAGCGTGTTCTTTCCCGGCACAGCAGAAAGAAACTGCCCGTTAAAGGCGTTGATGCTATTGGCATTATCCCGCCACACCGTCCCTTCCTTGGCGTTTACCGTTGCCATGGAAGGAGCGATGAGGAGTGCATCCGTAAGGCGAAATTCCTTTAATGTTTCCTCATGCCACACCGTAATGTTTGGCATCTTATCCTTTGGAATAAAGCGGAAGGTAAAGGGCGTATCGACGCTTCCAAGGTTATGCACCACCATCTCTGCCTTCACGACATCCGTTAGAAAATCATAGACGGCTTTTGATTCCTGCCCCTCATAGCGGAAAGGGTCGGCAAGGAGGAGCGTTACGGTGATATTGCTCCGTCTCTGCTTAAATCCCTTTTGGTACTCGTGAGCGATTTTACTGATACCCGCCACGTTAAAGCATCTATCCTGCCTTCCACAGTAGAGCTTGTAATTCGTTTGGTAAAAATAACGGCAAGCACGGTTTAAAAGTTCATCATGCTCTGCTTCCGTTTCTGCCTGCATGGAAAACTTCACCTTGATGGTATGGCCTTTCACGAGACCATCCCCTACCACATCGCCACCGTGGGCAAAGGCTCTGTCCTCCATTTTGCTATTAAAGTCATAGCTTCCGGCATCGGAGAGAGACCATGCCACTGGCAAGGTGTATTCTCTGCCGTCCTTGATGATTTTTAGCTTATCTTCACTTATTTCTTTTTTAGGAAACTGCATCTCATACACCTCGCAATCCCGCAGCGACCATGCTCGATAGGTCTTGGAAGAGACTATCTGCGTCGCCTGAATTATTGATATCGCCGTAAATATTCTGCGTCACCGTATTCTGCTGAGCCGTTCCATTTTCTGCAATGCCCTCAGCAATATTACGGAACACGGCGCGGTTTAAAGGAAGGGCTACTTCATCATCCACACCTTCGCCGATGATGCCAAGGGTCGGTCTTGTAAAGTACCCGCCTTTGGCGTAACCTGGAATCTTTGCACCACTTTCGCCACCGGAACCTGTAGATGCCGCAAGGAGCGTCGTACCAAGAGCCGCGGCAGACGTTAAGATTCCCGTCACAGACCCCAGTGCTCTTGCTGCTGCCCCCGGATGCACCGTTTCATAAGCAACGGCAACAGGAGCCCATGCGGCAAGGGCGCTTGATGCCATGGCAGCAGACGATGCGGCTTCCTTCTTCTGAAGGCTCTGCCCCATGACGTGGCTTACGATCATCCCTGCTGCTTGTTTGGCAAAGTACTGAGCGATGACTTTAATCATGCTCTTTCCAAGTTCAGCAAAGGCTTGTTTGGCACTCTTTGCGCCCATTAGGATATTCGTAAAAGCCGTACTAAGACCACCGAGAGCCGTGCTATAAAGGTCGGATACAAGCTGCGCCGTTGTCATATGGGCTTGAAGAAATGCCTCTTGGTATGTATCCATCATCGTTTTCTGCGCTTCCATGTCGTTTAGACGAATGGCTGCTTCTTCCGTCAGCACTTCCTGCAATCGCTCCATATCAAGGGTGCGGTAGGCTTCATCAATATTTGCTTGTATATCCTTGCACTGCGTATAGTATTCAAGCCGTGCCTCCTCATAGGCTTTGTCGGCGTTGAGTTTATCTTCAAGAATCTGCTTATGGAAATCAAGCTGACCGGATTCCGTTTCCTCAAAGGCGATCTGCTGCTCTTTAAGGGCTGAAATAAAGGCTTCCTTCTGCGTGGTGTTGAGAGATAGGAAGGTATCGGAAAGTTTTTGCCACCGCTCCTCGATGCCTTGCACCGTCGTTTCATGTTCCTGTGAAATCTTGAGGAGTTCCGCTGACGCAGCATCGCTATTAACGGATGCGTCGCTTAATGCCGATGCATTTGCTGCCTGCAAGACCTCTTTGTAGATTTCCATCTCCTGACGAGATTCTTCCTGCAGGGCTTCGATGCGCTTTGAAGCGTAGAGCTCAGCCAGTCTCTGTTTATCTCGCTCGTAGTTTTCGTTTGCAGCACGGGACTTTTCCAGCTCATCCGATTCTTCCTTATACCAACGGTCGACAAGAGCAGACTTGGTGCTGAAGGTTCGCATCCATTCTTCCTCGATGCTTTTCGAGGTGGATTGGGCTTTTGATTCAAGCTGACTCATTCCAGAGGAAGAACCACCACGACCTCCACCACCGGAAGATGCGCCTCCTACAGGAGCACTCCCTCCACCGCTACCGGCAAAATTGGAGAAATCGGGAGCCTTCCATTTTGGCGTGGCGTTTTTATTTCCGCTTTCACCGGAAGTATCACCACCACTTTCTCCTCCAACACTGCCAAGTGCCTCATTCGTTTCCGTGATTTTGGCAATGAGTCCGCTGAGCCAGCTGATGGCTTTATCGACGAAGTTTGAGATTGTCCCCAAGCCTTTACTTGCCCAGTCCGACAAGACGCTATCTGCCATATTGCTAAAGACATCGCAGACGGAAGAAATGATGGAGGAAATGTATTCAGCCATGCTATTTAAGACGGAGCAGACCATATCGATGGCATAGGCGATGACCGAAACCATCAAGGTAAAGCTGTTGATGAGAAAGCCGATGTATTTCATGATGCCTAAAAAGGCAACCCCCACTACCGCACCGAAGGCAACAAAGACGGGCTTTAAGAGTTCAAGGACGGAGGAAATGAGACTTCCAAGCGAGGAAAAAGCGGATTTTACTTGTTCCCATGCGGACGTAAGGCTCTTGCTTTCAACGCCCATGATGCTCAGCACGTCTCTCACGCTGAGACCGCTCTGGTAAAAGGCGTAGAGTGCCGTACCGATTGCTGTCACCGTAGTGATAAAGGGCGCACACGCCGTCACCGCAGCACCAATGGCCACAAGGAAAGGAGCCATCATGGCAACGGCCGCAGCCCCTGCCGCATACATGGCAGGAATAGCAATCGCCGTGAGGGCTATACCAAGAGCGACGATGGCAAGTTGTGCTTCAGGCGGTACGCAAGATGCGATGGCTCCGCTAATGCCACTTTCCTCAATGTCCGTAGCAAAATTGCTCAGCCAGTCACCGATGGAACTAAAAAGCGTCGTAAGGTTTAGGGCATCGGCAATCTGAAGTCCTGCCTGTGATGCAACTTGTCCGATACCATCCATGAGGTTTGACCAAGTGCCGAGAATCGTGCTGCTCTGCTGCTCCATCATGCCACCATAGCTTGCTTCCATGCCGCCAACGAGGGCTTCAAGGGCCGTCTTGCTATCGACCATGCGCTTTGTGACCATGTCCTGCGCGCCTGCCACATCAGTCCCCAGTTTTTCTGCAAGCATCTGCCATGCAGGGATACCAAGTTCCGTGAGCTGCATCATTTCCCCGCTTGCGAGCTTCCCTTTTGCAGCAATCTGCCCCAAGGCAAGGGTCAAGCGATTAACGCCATCTTGTCCTGCACCGACACCTGCTGCAGCATCCCCCACCGCCGTAAGGGTGGGGATGATTTGCTCTGCCGTAAATCCAAAGGCGAGGAACTTTTGGCTTGCCTTGGTGACATCGTTAAACTCAAAAGGTGTATGTGCGGAAAAGTTCTGCAGTTCCTTGATAAACCCCTCTGCCTTTCCCGCACTTCCAAGAAGGTTCGTCATGGCAACCTGCACGCTCTGCAAGTCACCGCCCGCCTTAACGGCATAAACACCAAGCCCCACAAGAGCCGTACCCAAGGCACCGATGCCTTTTGCGACCGTCGAAGATAATTCCATCCCCTCCGAGCCAAAGGCAGATTTCAGTTGCCTTTTCGTCGCATTGATTTCCTTTCGTAAATCCGACGTATCTGCGCCGATTTTGACGAGTAGTTCTGCTACGGTTGCCATGCGTTTCCCTCCTTTCGCTTGGCATAGAAAGATTTAAAAAATTCCTCTCGCTCCATTTCTTTTTCTTCCTTGCTTTTCTTTGGAAGAAATGGCTCCATGAGTTTTTCAGGCGAGATGTTCTTTATCTGCGTCCCCATGAGATTTGCCGTAAAGTAGGAGGCGAGCCACAAAACATCCATACGCCGTTTTTCGTAGCCTTCGAGTAGCTTTATGAGTTCAAGTGGTGATAAATGCAGAAACTCATGGGGCTTTAAGGAGAGGACGCCATAGGCAACGCCCTCTGCCCATTCAAGCCATTCGTAGAAACTGACGGCATGGGAATCTATTCGTTTTTTCTTTCCTTCTCCAGTTCACCCTTTGCTTTATCCGTCAATTCCTCCGGAAAGAGTTTATAGTAGACGGCTTTTCCTAAAATGCCGGAACCTGCGATGCACTTGACGACGGGCATTTGAATATCCGTTTCAAGGTCGATGCCTTCGTCGATGAGTTTTTGCATCTTATCGGCATACCACTGAGGCGTGCGCATCTTATGGTGACGCAGGGCTACGCTTAGGATGATGGTGAGGAGTCCCAAATCGAGGTTCTGACTGCGGATGATCTCCCCTGCCGATTTTCCTGCCATGCGCTCGATGTCGATGAGCCGACCGATGTTGAGGTACATAAATTCATTTTCTCCAAAGAGCGGAAACTCAATCTTCTTCATGGCTTTCTCCTTTCTTCACGTCAGATAATGCCCCTGCACCGGAGAGCGTCCCCTTGAGAGTTGCCACATCGTCATGCGGCGTGGAAAGGCTGCACTCCGTGAGCGTTGCCCATCCCGTCACATAACTTTTATCCGGGTATTCAAACTTGATGTGTACTTGCTTTCCCGCAAGAAAGGCAGCTTCCAAAAAGCCTGCCCCTTCGTCTCCTGCTAGATACACGCTTTCAAGGTCGAGAGACCAACTACGAAGTCCCGGAATGGTGGATTTCCAACCACCGCTTGTCTTATCCGATGCATCGATTTCATCTGCCTTGCGGGAAAGGTCACCACTGCGCTGCCCGCCCACAAGCGTCCAAGTGGGATTTGCTTCCGTTGCGCCTGTGTTGACATAAATCAAATAATCCTTGCCGGCCGTAGCCGCCACTTTATTGGTCGGTTCTGCAAACGTCGTATAGGCCATTAGTTATCACTCCTCATGTTTTGTACTAACATTTCAAAGGAAATTACACCGTTATATCCGCTATCTTCCTCGGGATAGCTTTCGTAAAACTCCACACCCTGCGCATTGGAGTAAAACTCCTCCTCGGATAAATCCAATTGCTTGCTCGAAAGAGCATTGATGATTTTTTCCGCAAGGCTATTGATTTCATATCGTCCGCGATAGGTACTCCAAATATGAATCTGCACCGTCATGTGAATGATATCGTCGGACTTTGTCGATTTATCCTCGGCGTTGATATTGCCGAGCGTCACAAAAGGAAGTACTGCCCCTTCCGGCACGAAGTCATAGACAGGACAGGTACATTCCTTGCGTAAAAAGGCGATGAGCGCCTTATGGACAATATTGTTTGGAAGCCTTCTCATGGTTTTTTCACCGCCTTCTTGATGTTCTTCACGATGTCCGGCGAAACGTAGTCATAAGCAGGCTTTAAATAAGGCCTTGCGATGAACTTTGGAATCTTCGCCCGTTTTGCAAAAACAGGCTTACCGTCCTTATAGAACCGCAGAGCCTTCTTGTTTTTAGCCTTGATTTCATGAGCCTTTGCCCCGTACTCCACAATGTGAGCGTAGGGAAGTTTTGTGTAGACCTCACCTTCACACCTTGTCATGCGGAATCTCGATTTAATGGATTTTTTGAGTGTACCGCTTCTTACAGCAGCTCGCTCTTTTGCTTCTCGCTGAATGCGTTTTGTTCCCCGTTTCATCACGTCCTCCACCTTGAGCCTTGTCTTACCATCCCATGCACTGATTTGTTTTAAGGCATCCGTCATGGCGGAGGCATCGACCTTCATGTATATTTTCACGCTACACCCCCTGTTCATAGCGACGGACGATGATGGTCGTACTGTCTCGATAGGTTTGGTCAACAGTATCAACGACATACGTTTCACCGCTATAAAGAATCTGCCAACCGCGCTGCACGCTTTTATTGGGACGAATCCGAAAGCGCAGTTGCTCCCTGCTCATGGGCGTTCCGTGTGCTTCCTGTTCGGCGTAGTTCGTTCTGCGAAGTTCCGCCCACACGAAGCCTTGGGACTCATATTCCGTCACCATACCGCCAAAGCCATCATCGGAAAGGATGGGTTTAAAGAGTTCCAGCCGTTTATCCATCTTTGCGATTTTCATATCAAAACGCTGCCTTTCGCTCCCCCATAAGGAGGGCACGCAAAGAAAGAAGCAGGTCGTTATGATCCGCTTCTTCTCGGTGCTCATATAAATAGGCGGTGGCATATAACATGGCCATGCGCATGGTAGCGGGGTTTAAGGCATCGTCTCGCGCAACGTCTTTAGAAAGGCGTTCAGCCGTTTCCATGAGCTTTTCAATAAGCCCATCTTCCTCATCACCATCCACCCTGAGGTAGGCTTTCATCTCTTCTAGGTCAACCATATGCTCACCGCCTTATCTTATTTACTTCCCGTACTCTTACCTGTGATGGAAAGAATCTGCACGGCTTCCGGCAGGATGAGTTTTCCGTCCACCCGTTCCTTCGCCACATAGGCGATCATGCCGTTTCCGGCAAAGAGTTCCCGCAGTTCCTGCCAACTGCGCGTACCGCGATCACCGATGTTGTAGTAGCGGTAATCCCCAAAGGCGATGGCATTTGTCGGTGCGAACTGGCTGGTATATAGCTTATAGCCAAGGAAAGTGTCGGGCTCGCCTACCTGCACGCTCGGTTGCCACATATAGGCACCGTTATTGTCTTTAAGCTGACGCAAAAGGGCGATGTTCTTGTCGTTGATGATGAAGCTCGCATTTTTGCGATAAGGACGCTTGAGGGCATAGATGAGAGCGATGAAATCATCAGCCGTCGGGTCAGCAGTGCTTGCCGCTTTCGTTCCACCACCAGTCTTTGCAAAAAGCCCCAAGGGTTTTCCCGTGCCATCACCATTGAGGAAAGCATCTTCTTCGGCGTTTGCGATGGCCTTACCGAACTCAGTTACGATATAACTTTCGAGATTAAAAGCATTGTCATAGAGGAGTTCCTCCGTGATTTTAATCGCCACATGGAGCTTGTGGGCATCAAGGAGGATTTGGCTGAAGGTCGCATCGCTAAATTGAAGCGCCCCACCCTCTTCAATCCACGCTGCAGCAGGTTTTGTCGCGGCGATGTTGATCTTATGCTGACCGCTTGTGGTGATGGTTGTACCAAGTTTTCGCATAATGTTCTCTTCACTCAGAATGTCGATGATGCGTTTGTCGTATTCCTCCGGCACGAGGTAGCCACCATCGGCATCTACGCCCTCCTGCAGAACGTTACTCACACGCTTGAAGTTACAGCGCATGGCATCAAGCATGGCCTTTTTGTACGCATCACTGGCGCGACCTTTCTTTTCTTCTACCGGCACTTCGTTATTCGGCTTTGTTGTAAGGGGCGTCGTGAGATTTTTCGCCATTTCCCTTTCGTAAGACTCGAGCTTTTCCTGACGGGTGATTTCCTTTGCTAGGTCATCCAGTTCCTTTTCCATCCGTGCATAAACGGCATCGTCTTCTGCTGAAAGCACACCTTCTTCACGATGGCTATCAAGGAAAGCCTTTGCCTTGTTCCACACGTCGAGACGCTTATCGCGCAATTCTTTGATATTCATGGTTATTCCCTCCGTTACATAAACTTCTCTTCTAAGGTTAGAAGGCGCATCAGTGATTCCACTGAACGCCCCTGCTTCTTTTCTTGGTATTTCCCTTTAAGCTTGTTCCAAAGTTTCATGCTCACCGTATTCTCGGAATAGATCATCGCCTTGGGGCTAATATCCCCGTCTCTTTGGAGCATTTCATCGGCAAAGCCCAGTTCCATGGCCTTATGGGCATCCATCCACGTTTCTGCATCCATGAGTCTTGCAATCTTTGCCCGACTCATCCCTGTTTTCAGTTCATAGGCGTTGATGATACTTTCCTTGATTTCAGAAAGCATGGAGATGGCTTTTTCCATCTCTTTCGTATCGCCCATCGCCATGGTCATGGGATTGTGAATCATCAGCATCGACACGGGACTCATGATGACCTTTGTTCCCGCCATGGCAATAACGGACGCAGCAGATGCCGCAATGCCGTCAATCTTTACCGTGACGTTTCCCTTGTAATCCATGAGCATATTGTAAATTTGTGCCGCGGCGATACAGTCACCACCGGGACTATTGATCCAAAGGGTAATGTCTCCCGTACCGCTCATAAGTTCCTCTTTAAAAAGCTGTGGCGTCACTTCATCATCAAACCATGACTCCTCAGCGATGACGCCGGAGAGCGTCAGCGTCCTTTCCGGAGTTCCCTCCGTCCAGTTCCAAAACTTTCTCACTTTCGTTTTCCTCCTTTCCAGTATCATAGGCCGCGCCTGCATCTTTCAGTGGTGTCATTGAACCATTCACAAGATAGAGATCGCCACCTTCTTCGGTTGGAATCCGATCCATATCCTCCAGTTCCCTGATGTCATTGGCGCTCAGCCACCCATTCTGTCTAGCCGTTGCATAGCCGTTCATACGGCTTTCGTAATCGCCACGAAGAAGCCCATCGAGGTTAAACTTGATGAGATACTTTGTGCGCTCAGCGTTTGAAAGAAGGCTCCTTGATAGGGACTGCTCCCACCGCGTCACCCATGGCCCTACGGTGTATTTCACAAACTCCAAGGACTGTTGCTCAATATTTGAGAATGTCGACTTTTCAAGGTCTCCAATCATATGAGGTGGTACTCGAAAAATACGAGCGATTTCATCAATCTGAAACTTCCTCGTCTCTAAAAACTGTGCTTCATTGGGCGAGATGGAAATGGGCGTGTATTTCATGCCCTCTTCAAGAACTGCTACCTTGTTAGCATTACTACTCCCACCAAAGGTAGCATTCCAACTGTCCCGCACCCTAGCAGGATCTTTCAAAATTCCCGGATGCTCAAGTACGCCTCCAGGTGCTGCGCCGTTAGCAAAGAACTTCGCCCCAAACTCCTCGCAAGCCATGGCCATACCGATGGAGTTTTTTGCCATCGCAATGGGTGAGTAACCGACAAGACCATCAAAGCCGAGTCCAGGAATGTGGAGAAGATCGACGGGTGAGAGTTTTACGATTTCGCATCTGTTCCCTCCGTTCTCATCCCCGTAGCGGGTGTATTCATAATAGAGTCTTCCCATCTCATCCCGATCAACACGCATTCGGTTCGGCATCAAAGGGTAAAGCGACGTCACCTCACCGCGACCGTTTCGGATGATTTGCGCATAGGCGTTCCCCCAAAGAAGGAGATGCGTCATGAGGGTTTCCCGAAACACGAAACTTGTCATCTCGGGATTCGGCTCATCGTGCAAAAGAAAAAATAGCGAATGGTCCGCTGCCTTTTCCTTACCGCCTTTGCTGTTATACCGATAAAGATGAAGGGGAAGCCCTGCCACGGCTTCGGCAAGAACCCTGACGCAGGCGTAAACCGCCGTCATCTGCATGGCGCTTTTTTCCGTCACCACTTTCCCTGCCGTGCTGCCGCCAAAGAAAGGACGGAAACTACTGCCTGTCGTCCTGTTTTGCGGCTTATCCCTGGAGCGGAATATTTTACTGAATAGATTAAGCATGTAATCCTCCTAAATAAAAAGCAGCCCCCGTTCATCGTAAACGGATGCTGCGTTATCATTGCCACACCGAATGGCACGGTCAAGAGCCATAATCGTCGCTATGGCTCCGTCGATTTTTTCGGTGGATTTTTCTTTGTCTGCCTTAATGTTTCCCGCAGGGTCGGTACGGATGAAAATATTATCCATGTTCCAACGAAGGACCGGATGCCCGCCGTGGGCGATGCGCTCCTCCAAGGTGAGTTTCATCAGTTCTTTCGTCGGAGGGCTCATATCCTTAAAACCCTGTCCGAAGGGAACGACGGTAAAGCCCATACCCTCAAGGTTCTGCACCATCTGCACCGCACCCCAACGGTCAAAGGCAATCTCACGGATGTTAAACTTCTCACCTAACTCTTCGATGAATTTTTCGATGAATCCATAATGTACGACGTTTCCTTCCGTTGTTTTTAAGAACCCTTGCTTTTCCCACACGTCATACGGCACATGGTCACGGCACACACGAAGGTCGAGCGTTTCCTCGGGAATCCAAAAGTATGGCAGGATGATGTATTTATCTTCTTCGTCCATCGGTGGAAAGACGAGGACAAAAGCCGTAATATCTGTGGTGCTTGATAAATCAAGACCGCCATAGCAGATGCGACCACGAAGGTCATCCGGGTTAACGGAGAAACTACACTGGTCCCATTTTTCCATCGGCATCCAACGCACGGCTTGTTTCACCCATTGATTGAGTCGGAGTTGACGGAAGGCATTTTCTTCGGCGGGGTTCTGCTTTGCTGACTCACAGGCCGCTTCTACCTTATCGATACCGACAGTGATACCAAGGCTAGGGTTCGCTTTCTTCCATACCGCAGGACTTGTCCAATCATCCGATTCATCTGCGCCGTAAATCACGGGATAGAAAGTAGAATCCACCTTTCGTCCCTCTAAAATATCCTTTGCCTTTTGGTGCGTTTCGTAACAGATGGAGTGCGTATCCGTCCCTGCCGTCGTGATGAGAAAGTACAAGGGCTGCATACGGGCATCGCCGGATCCTTTCGTCATAACGTCGAAGAGTTTCCTATTCGGCTGGGTATGAAGTTCATCAAAGACGACACCGTGAATATTAAAGCCGTGCTTACTGTAGGCTTCCGCTGAAAGCACTTGGTAGAAGCTGTTTGTCGGAAGGTAGATGAGCCGTTTCTGAGAGGCGAGGATTTTTACGCGCTTATTGAGTGCCGGACACATCCTTACCATGTCTGCCGCCACGTCAAAGACGATTGCTGCCTGTTGACGGTCTGCTGCGCAACCATAGACTTCTGCCCGTTCCTCGCCATCACCGCAACAAAGAAGGAGTGCCACCGCGGCAGCAAGCTCGCTCTTGCCTTGTTTTTTGGCTATTTCCACATAGGCTGTGTTGAACTGGCGATAACCATTGGGCTTGAGAATGCCAAAGATGTCCCTGATGATTTGTTCCTGCCAGTCGATGAGTTCGAAAGGCTTTCCTGCCCACGTCCCCTTCGTGTGGCAAAGGCTCTCGATGAACATCACCGCATAATCGGCAGCATCCTTATCGTAAATGCTATTCTCTGCTTTAAATCTTGTGGGTGTGTATTTTTTAAGTTTCCGCATTACCCCGCTCATCCCTCCTTTTAGGCAATAAAAATAGCCGCATCTCTGCGACTTCTACTACGAGGAACAGCCCTCTTTCGAGGGTGTCCTTTTGGAATTTTTTCTTGTTACTTGCTTGCCTTTCCGAAAAGGTAGGCTTCTTTCAAGGCTTCGGCAAGGCTCCAAACCGAGGTTTCAATGAAGTCTTCGCTGTCGCTTCCCTTTGCTTCAAGGCTGCCCCTCTCTTCGATGGCGTAAATCGCTTTCTTTGCGATCTCCAAAAGTTCCTTCTGTTCCTTTGCGCTTAAGTTTTTCATGGTTGTTTCCTCCTTTGGTTTCTTCGGGGTGTTCCCTTTTGTTGTGTATATATATCACTCTAAAGGAGGATAATAGCAAATCATTTTTGTAGATTTTATCGAGATTTTTACCCTTCCATCGCATGGTGGATGGTGGCAAGAATCTTCTCCTGTTCAGCCTCTTTCACGCCGATGCTCTTTAGGGCTTCCCTTGTTCCGCAGTCCGGACAAATGAGAGTTTTGTTATCGGTTCTCGAAAGTGCCGGAACATCTCGGTACGCCTTTCCACAACGGGGACAATGGCGAAGTGCAAGGTTGTTATTTTCCTTCATCGTAAAGCCTCCTCGTCGTTTTAAGTGCCTCCCAAAAGTACCCTTCAGGAAGTCCAAAATCGCGATAGCCATCAAGGCAGGTCTTTAGGTAAGGGTAGCTTGGTATTCCAATCTCTCGCTCCTCGTGCATGATGTAGACGTACACTGTGAGCCTTTTGATTTCACCACTATGAAGTTCCTTTACGGGAAGTTCCATCTCCTTCTTGTAATAGAAGGATGGAAAGCCCTCGTATCGGTCAAGAGCCGCCTCGTCAGCGGCCGTGGTTTTCCACACGGCGGCAGGAACGCATCCCTTGGGGTTTTGCTCAATGGTGAGATACGCTCCCGACTTGGAGCCTTTAAACAAGAGTTCGTAGCCCTGAATCTCCGTTGTTCCGATGATGCGTGCCGTCGGGCATCTTCTCTTCATTTGTTGAATGTTAAGGTTACTACCGTAAGCTAAATAGTATCGTGTTTTCATATTGGTTTCCTCTCTTTCTGAAGGAATCACCCTTCTACCACCTTAAGCCCGCTCGTGGCGGGTAAGGTAGCAGGAGGCTGACTTCTTTAGGCGTATCTTCCGTTTCTAAAAGCTGTGTCTCCTGCAAGGCGCCTCGTGAGCACCTCCCTTGCGGTTTTGAATTCTTCTCCGATAAAGCCAAGGCGTAGGAGCCAAGTCCGCATGGCGTATTTTGGATTTTCCGTCTGCTGAGGCTTAGGACTTGCGGTCTTTACCGTCTTTGCCATTTGGCTGAGGGCAAGGCAAAGCTGAATGTAGCTTTTAAGCTGCCCTGCGTGAAGTCCATTTTGCTTACCATCTTTCGGTGCATCAAATTGGAAAAGGCGAAACTCAATCGTCCCCTTCGTGAAGGTGGCGTGTAAATTCAGCATATGGTAGCGACTGTTGTTGTAGTGCTGACTGCGTCCGTAGCTTGCGCCATTTTCATTGTACCAAATGTCGGCAAACTCAGACATGCTCTTTGGTTTTACTTTGTTCAACTTCGTGAGGAAGTTCGGTGCGACTGTGCGGCAGTAGCGGTTCATGCGTCCTCGATCGAGGTCAAGGGCATCGGCTAGAAGGTTTTCGTGGCTTGCCATGATGTTGGCAAGGTTTCGCATCGTCTGCGGTGTATGCCCCTTTGCGCCGATGTGGATGTGAACACCGCAGCCTCTCGTTGCGTCGCTTTTCGCGCCCGCCCTCCGAAGTTTTCGTAAAAGTTCCTGCAAGGTTTCCATATCGCGGTAGGTAAGGATTGGCGTTACAAGCTCGCATTTTTCGTTGTCGGAACCTAAGATGCTGACGTCCTTTTGGAATTTCCACTCGCGCCCATCACCATCCCAAGCGCTCCATGTTTTGTAACCGTTGCGGTAGTCTGTGTTTTCGTAGCGCATCGTTCCGAAGAACTCGGCGACAATCTTTGCGGCTCGGTCACGCCTTATGCTATTCATCTCAACCTCAACGCCTATGGTCTGTTTCTTCATTTCTTCGATTTGCGTTTTGATATGCTCTTTCATGGTGTGCCTCCTGTGATACTTTGCTTCTTTTGTTGTGTATATATATATCACTCTAAAGGCACATAATAGCAAGTCATTAATCGCAATATATTGTGTATACAATACATCCCCTATCTATATCTTGCGAATTTCATCCTCGCCATACACCACATTCAGCCCTGAACCATTGTCCCAACGGACGAGAATGGATGCCGTATCGTCAACGCCCTTTACTGTTCCTTTCGTGCCAATCGGCGGTGCTTGAGGATCCTCCATGCGCAAGAGTTCCACTCTTGTTCCAACGGGATATATTTCTTTCAAGTGCTCAACCATCGCTCTGCTCGGAAACTGCATCTTCCTCCCCCTTCCTTTTACCGTCTTTAAAGGCACTGCTTCCAGATAGATTCTGCAAGAGGATTTTGCGCTCAGCCTTGTATGCCTTTCCTATAAAACCGAGGCGCAGGAGAAAGCAGCGGAAAGCGTATCTTTCATTCCTGACTTCCTTCGCCTTTGCCGTGATGCGTTTTTGCTTGTAACTCATCTCGCAGATGCACTCGATGAAGTGCATATAGGCTTTGTTCGTTTCAGGCTCCCTTGCTACAGAAAACCAAGGGAAGGTCACTTTATTTCCCTTTACCTCAATTGAAGCATCTGCAATGCCAAGTGCCTTTTTGATGAGTTCGCCCTTGGCAAGTAGCAGATGGTTAAGATTTTCTACATTGACCTTCTCTCTTGGCACGGAAATGTCTAGCCCCACAGGTTCCTCCTGTTGGCTTATTTCATTCTCTTCGGCTCGTTCTTTGGCTTCGGCGGGTTCGCCCTCTTCCTGCCCCTCCTGATGCGGTACAAAGCCCCTCTCCTTAAGGAATGCGATGAGCCTTTGAACGTATGCGGTATCAACGCCATCTTCAAAGAGCAAGTTGCCTTCAAAGTCAACTGTGAACGCACCCACCTTATAGGCGTATGTAGGCATTCGCATGTATACGGCAGGCGTGCCAACAAATTCACTGACGCATTGGGCGAGGTGCTTTCTGTTTTCGGCTCGGTAATGAATCTTCATGATGGTTACCTCCTTTATTTTGGGCACTACATATATCACTCCAGAGCCGATAAATAGCAAGCTAATTTGTAGATTTATTTTTCACGAGCCATACGATACCTGCAAGTACAAAGGAGACGCAAGGAAGGGCTACGCCATTACCCCACATCTTGTAGGCAGCGGAATCGGAATAAGGATCCTTTAACCACTTGATGATTTGTTTATCGGTCTTAGGCTTTCGTGACGAAGCCATCACCAATCGATGGGTTTCAAAGACCTCACGCCAAAAGGCGAGTTCTTCTACCGTTGGGTTCTCTGTTCCTAAGTCATCGCACCACCAATCCGGAAAACCCTGAAGCCTTGTGCATTCTCTAGGTGTTAACCTACGGACGATGTACTGTGGTGCTTTCATGATGGTAGGTGGATCTTTAAAGTCCGTAGCCACAAGCGTACTTACGACGTTCTTTTCTGCATCGGTGTGGTAGGAGTTTTTACTCGTACTATAAACAAGGCTTTCCGAACCACCGCCATACATACCACCACTGGCGCGAAGAGCTCCTGCACACTGATTCTCCGTGTATTTGTCGTAGGCATCTTGCGAAAACGCCACGGCATGACGATCGGTGGTATTTAGCGTAAAGCTGATATTTTCACCCGTGCCGCTTCCTTGGGGGCCATTTTTTTCAGCGCGCCCAATCATCGAACCTTGCACGGCTACGACCGCCACACCGCCTTGGTTGGAATCCGGTGCGTTGCCACTTGTATCGATGGTTCTTGCCGTATCCGTTTTATAGCAATTATGCCTTGCATTTTTCGTTCCCTCCGATGTAAAGCGCACATCAAAGCACGCTTTTCCTTCTGCCACCAAGGGGACATTATTGCCACCTGTTCCCATGCGGGAAGTCAGTGTTTGCACCACGCCATCTTCACGGATTTTAATGCGGCTATCCGTGCCATGATTTTCTATGGCTACCCGTTCCATGACGCAAGGAGGATGATGGGATTCGGCTCGAAGGGTCGAAGTTTTCTCTTCCGTCACATCCATTCGCGCCCCGCCTTGGTCGTTTAAGCATAGGCCGCCTGTTCCTCGAGGGCTCTTTTGAGTACCGCCGGTAGCTCTTTGCCACGCGCGGAAGCTCTCCGCAGAATGCCCAGACAAGCCTTCCGACTCAAATAGAATTTTTCCAGCACATTCTCCTCTAAAATCTGCGACAAGGTAGATGCGTTTTCTTCTTTGGGGAACTCCCCAATACTGAGCGTCCAATGTTCTCCAAGCGATGGAGTAACCATCTCCCACAATGCTTCCCGAGCCATTCCATTTGCCACTTTGAGGTTTAGGAATAATAACTGCGGAATCTTTAATCTGCGAGAATGCTTCAAGGACGCATCGGAAGTCTTCGCCTCTATTGGACGAGAACGCGCCTTGGACGTTTTCCCAGACCACAAATCTTGGATACTTGCCATCCGTCTTACACCTCATTTCTTTCACAATCCGTACTGCCTCGTAAAAAAGCCCCGACCGCTCGCCGTCAAGTCCTGCCCGCTTTCCCGCAATCGACATATCTTGGCAAGGGCTACCGAAAGTCAGGATGTCGACGGGTGGAAGTTCTGCACCACAGAGTCTCGACACGTCTCCGTAGTGTTTCATATTGGGCAGTCTTTTGGTTGTGACACGAATCGGAAACGGCTCAATTTCTGATGCCCATAACGGCGTGATGCCGTGCATCAGCCCACCAAGTGGAAATCCCCCGGAGCCATCAAAGAGGCTTCCTAGCGTCAATGTTTCATTCATGGTTGCCCACCTCTAACGCATCAAAAGGAATCGTCTTGCCATCTCGAATCACGGATACGTTTTCCGTCGTACCGACCTGCTCAATATATCTTTTCACAATGACATCGCAGTATTTTTCATCAAGTTCTATCGTTCGACAGATGCGTCCCGTCTGTTCACAGGCAATGAGTGTACTTCCGCTTCCTCCAAAGGGATCGAGGACGATGCAATTTGTCATGCTCGAGTTCTTGATGGGATAGGCAATGAGAGGTACAGGCTTCATCGTTGGATGATCGCCGTTTTTCTGTGGCTTATCAAATTCCCAAATAGTCGTCTGTTTACGGTCGGAATACCACTGATGCTTACCGTTTTTCTTCCACCCGTATAGGCACGGTTCATGTTGCCATTGATACGGGCTTCTTCCAAGTACCAAACTCTGCTTTTTCCAGATACACGTTCCGGATAAATAGAACCCTGCTGCATCAAAGGCTTTTCTGAAATTCAGCCCTTCCGTATCAGCATGGAATACATAGATGCTCGCGTCTTTTGCCATGGCTTTTTCCATACAAGTGAACGCCGAGAGCAAAAATGTGTAAAACTGGTCATTCTGCAAATTGTCGTTTTTGATTTTCCCTGCCGTACCTTGGTAGTTGACGTTATACGGAGGATCGGTCACCACGAGATTTGCTTGCTCACCCTTCATGAGCGTTGTGTATGTTTCTTCCTTTGTGCTGTCACCGCAAACAAGGCGATGGCGACCAAGTAGCCACACATCCCCAGTTTTTGTGACTGGCGGTTTCTCAAGTTCCGCGTCCACATCGAAGTCATCCTCGTGGACGTCATTATCGGCATCAAAAAAGCTGGCCAGTTCCTTTTCATCGAAACCAGTCAGCCCTAAATCGAAATCCTCTGCTTGCAAGGCTTCTATCTCCACCTTCAGCAGTTCTTCGTCCCAACCTGCATCTAACGCCATTCGGTTATCTGCAAGAATGTACGCTTTCTTTTGCGCCTCCGTGAGGTAATCTACAAACACACATGGTACTTCACGAATGCCCTCGTCCTTTGCGGCCATCAACCTGCCATGGCCGGCGATGATGTTGTAGTCTTTATCGATAATGATGGGATTGATAAATCCGAACTCTCGAAGCGATGAGCGCAATTTCATAATCTGCTCTGCGCTATGCGTTCTGGCATTATTGACATATGGCACGAGTTTTTCCGTTGCTACAAGTTTCATATCGGTCGTTGTTCTGCCCACTCGCTTTCCCTCCTTCTCAGTATTTTCCGAAGCCCTTTCACGGCTCCCTCGACATTTCCTGCCATAGCTTGCCCTTGAAGGGTTCGTCGCTCCTGTTTCGTAAGTGTCTTACGGCACTGTTTTAAAACAGTTAAGAACTCTCGTTGTTCCATCATTTTTTCCTCGCTCTGAGCAGAAGCTCCATCGTGTCATTGGGATTGTCCTCAAAGACCTCGGTACAGTTCTGCTTTACGATATCGTAAATCTCATACCAGATAAGGTTAGCGCTCTTCTGATACTGCTGCGACATCTGTACAAAAGGCGATGCCATCACGCCACCCGTGGTCGGGTGCTTTCCAAGGAGCCCATAGGTACTCGTCGCTTCCTCGCACTGGATATAGCGAGCGAACGCCTGCGAATAGGCTTCGATAAGCCGTTTGTTGACGAGCTTTTCACAGTTGCGCTCCTTCAGCCACCGCCACGTTTCCTTGTATATTTCATCGGCTCCTAGCGGAATGCCGTTCTTCTGTTTTGCTGATAGATACTCGCTCGGCTTCGGCATATCCGCGCCGTTCATCACGGCTCCTTCCGGTAAGTCAACCGCATCGAGTTCTGTCGGCGTAAAGGATGGGATGTCATTATTCATGACACGCACCTCCCTGCCGCGCTGAATCTTCTCTGCCGCAGACATCGGCTTATCCCCTGCGCGAACACGTCTGCCTCCACGATTCGTTCCATCTTTTGCCACGTCTCAATCCTCCTTTCCTTTAATTCCCTGTTTGAACCGGCGTTTTTGTGCGTAAGACCCCACGCCGTTTTTAATTTTTATAATCTTTTTGAGATTTTGACTCCCCCCCGCCGATAGAGGTCTCAGTGATTTCTATCACCTAATTCAAAATGAATTTTATTATGACAACTTCGGCAAAGGCTCATAAGGTTCGCTTCATCATGCGTTCCTCCGCTTGCAACAGGAATGATGTGATGCACTTCCTGCACCGGTGTCAGTCTGCCTTCCTTCAGGCACTGCTCACAAAACGGATGCTCTTTCACATATCTATCACGGATGCGTTTCCACTTGCTTCCGTACTTTTTCTTCACCGCAGGGTCTCTCGTATAGGCTTCATAGTTTCTTGCCACAACCTTTTTGTGTTCCTCACAGTACCGTTCATCAGATAGCTTTGGACAGCCAGGATAAGCACAGGGTTGTTTCGGTTTTCTAGGCACCCGTCTCACCTCCTTGTATAAGAAAAGCCCTCATGGGATGATTCCCATGAAGGCTTGCGCTCATCTTTTCAGTTTTTCATACTACTAGTATACCACGGGTAAAAACAAATTTTGTCCGCGATTTTACCTCGCTACCCTTTTCAACCAGTAGTGTCACCGTTTTACGAGAAAAGCCCTGCAGGTTTTCCCCACAAGGCTCATCGTTCACTCTTTCACGCTACTAGTATAACACAGGTAAAAACAAATTTTGTCCACGATTTTACCTCACTACCGTTTTCCAAATAGTAACGTCATCAGATGGTTAAGCGCCTTGTTCTTCCGGTTATAGGCGGTAGACCGTTCGATGCTATACGTTTGACAGATAATATCAACAGGACTTACCATGCTATATTCTTCGTGTTCGTAGAAAGTCGTGAGTAAGAACTGTTCATCATCCGTGAGTTGTTCCCACGCAGGAACGAACCATGCCATATATTCTACGGCCTGTCGGTATCGTTCTTTCAGTACGTCAATCTCATCGATGCCACTGACGATTCTTCCCTCACCTGCCTTGGGATCATGAGACCGTGGCATGCCATCCATGTTCGGGCTTCCAACGCCACTCATCCCATCATAGACATTTTTGACGGCGCTATCCGTGCTATCGATGATGAATTTCATGCTGCTGAAATCTTTAATCGCCTGCACCGTACCACTTCGTTTATCAAGATAATTCCATGCAATGCTCATCTTCCCACCTCCGCTTTCACCGCAGCTATTAGGTCTGCCTGTGATCTGTCTTTCTTCTCCAAAATTTTTAGTATCCGCTCATCAATGGTGTCCTTTGCTAGGATGTGCTGAATCACCACGGTGCTCTCTGTCTGACCTTGGCGGTACAGTCTCGCATTGGTTTGCTGATAAAGTTCCAAACTCCATGTAAGCCCGAACCACACCAAGTGATTTCCTCCTGCCTGTAGGTTCAGTCCATGTCCTGCTGATGCAGGATGGATAAGACCCACTGGGATTTCCTTTTTGTTCCACTTCTCTATCGACGTAGGAGACGAAACCTCGGCAAAGGGAATCTTGCATTTTGAAAGCCTTTCTACAATGCGCTCTCTATCATGCTTGTACCAATACGCCACGAGAACGGGCTGACCATTTGCCGATTCGATGATATCCTCCAAGGCATCCAGTTTCCGCTCGTGAATCTTCATTGTCTCGCCATCATCACTGTACACGGCTCCGTTTGCCATTTGCGTGAGCTTTGATGTAAGCGATGCTGCATTGGCGGCGGTGATTTCCCCATCACTTAGTTCAAGGACGAGTTCCTTTTTTAGCTTGTCGTATTTTTTTCGTTCCGTATCGGATAGCGTAACAAGGACTTCATTTGTCACCCGTTCGGGCATCTTGAGGTAGTCCGCAGCTTTCATGGAAATCGTGATGTCGGAAATTCTGTCGTAAATACGCTTTTCCGCATCAGGTTGGGGCTTGTAGCTATAGATGATTTGTCCATTCCGCTTATCAGGCAGAAAGTAGGCGTTTCGGTACTGGCCAATAAATCGTCCGAGCCTTTCGCCCATATCAAGCACACGGAACTCGGCAAACAGATCCATGAGTCCATTGCTACTAGGCGTTCCCGTAAGCCCCACGACACGCTTTATCCGTGGTCGCACCTTCATGAGTGCCTTGAATCGTTCTGCTCGCCAGTTCTTGAAAGAAGAAAGTTCATCAATGACAAGCATATCGAAGTCAAAGGGGACTCTGCTTTTTTCCACTAGCCACGGCACGTTCTCGCGGTTGATGATATAAATATCTGCCTGTGCTTTCAGGGCATCCAATCTTTCCCGCTCCGTCCCTACAACCACAGAGTAAGTGAGATGATGCAGGTGTTCCCATTTCCGGAGTTCTTCTGGCCAAGTCGACCTAGCCACTCTAAGTGGTGCGATAACTAGAATCTTATGTGCCTCGAAGGAATCAAACAACAAATCCGCCAAGGCGGTCAGCGTAATGCTTGTCTTGCCTAAACCCATATCAAGTAGAATCGCAGAAATGCTATGCCCTTTTATATACTCGATGGCATATTTCTGATAATCATGAGGCATGAAGTTCATCAATCATTCCTCCAATCTGCTCGACGCTATCAATCACATAAACCCGAAAGCCTAGAGAGCGAAGGAGCCTGTGCCGTGTCTCTTGTAGTGCTCTTGGTTTATTTCCCGGTGCTTTTAATTCTGCAAAGGCAACCTTCCCATCAGGGAATAAAATCAGGCGGTCGGGCATCCCTGCATAAGATGGGGACACAAACTTTAATGCGATACCACCTGCCTTTTTGACTGCCTCTCGTAGTTTCTTCTCTATCGTTTTTTCCAGCATTCTTCTCCTCCATCAAGACTTTAATCTGGTGATGTGCAAGGTGTATCAATGTTATTTCCTAAACTTTTTCTTAGGGATATTTTTATATGTCTAAGGAAAGTTTTATATAAGACCTTGATACACCTTGTCATGGGTGGTGTTAATCTAGAAAATCCCCGTCTATACCCGTATCTTCACACAAGCGAAGCCCCTTGAAATAGCGCCTTCTCGTGATGGTAATGCGCTCAAAGCCTGCCTTTTCTAGCGCAAAGTAGAAATCAGCCGTACTGCGCACATATTCATTGCAATCAAGGGAATAAAGTCTGTAGGCTTGATAAAGAGTCGCAGAGTTTTCCTTATAGGATGGATCAAGCTCACATTTATCTGAAAGAAAGTGACCGAACCAATCGTTTTGACTCCGATATTCATTAATGGCATTTTGCACACATTTTGGTACGGGAATTTGGTAATCCGACTCGATAACCTTCCTCGCACCCTCAATGACCCACGCCAAGATGCTACCGCCGGCGTTGTCATAAAGATACTCACCATAGTTCTTAATGTCGCTATTTCCCGTAATTTTGGCATTGAAAGGAATGACAATAAGCCGCCTCCAAATGCCATCATCGGATGCAGAGACGCGGGGCAGGTGGTTGGTATAAAGTACGAGCGTGTGGCACGGCTTGAATGAAAACGGATCCTTATACTTTTTCTCCGCAAAGACATCGTCCGTGGAGCAAAGCTGCTTGACCGTAGAATCATTCAGGCGAGCGCCTTCTTGCATCTCGGCTGCGATGAGGAGTCTCTTCCCCTTGACCTCAGCCATTTCGGGCTTGATGTTTCTTCGACACCCAACCGTGAGCGTGTCAGCAGAGATGTTGCCGGAATATAGACCAAGCACTCTGGAGATAGCATTCCAGAAGGTGGATTTACCATTACGTCCATCACCGTAAGCGATGATGAGTGCTTCTACATAAACCTTCCCAATAGCCGCAAGTCCACAAATCATTTGGACATAATCGATAAGCTCCTGATTGCCTTGAAAGATAAGGTCAAGGCAATCAGTCCAAAGTTTCTGTCCTTTATAGTTTGGAGACACAGAGGTGATTTTGGTGATGAAATCGTCCGGCATGTGCTCTCGTGCTCCCGCCATGCCTTTACGCAAATCGTAGGTTGCTTCCGGCGTGCACAAAGCAAAACAGTCGGCATCAAGGTCTCGTGGTGAGATTTCTAGCATCGGACGGGATTCTTTCAGTGTGGACGTGATATTCTTGGAATCCCTACGCTTTACGGCAAACTGCTGATATGCTTTTGCCGCCGTAAATTCCTGATAAGCTTCCGTCTGCTCTTCGTTCATGAGTTGTTCCGCTTTGGATTTTGACATGGTATCAAGGAGGGCTTGCGCCCCAGAGTTTTTCATTTTATCGAGTGCTTCGAGCATATCGCGACCCGCTTCCTTCAGTTGCCTTCTCGTAAGTTCATGAGCCACGGCTTGCGCACCCGGTTCGGATTCTTGCCAGTAATGATCGGAATAGCGAATGAAGTGGGTAGCCGGAGAATATCTAAGTTCACTGGAGAAGTATTTTGCAAGGATCTCAGCTTGCCCTACGTCGGAGTAGTCTTGGGGCTTATAACAGGAAGGATCGTTATATATTTCCGGAGCAATATAGCCATCCTGCTCAGAGATTCTTGTATAAAAACGCTGCGCACTGTGCCATATTTTCTTAAGTTCCGATTCTTCCAGTGGCGGCACGCACTTTGTTGCTTCTTCCAAAAATGTCTGATACGCCTTATCGCCATCCCCGTATTTCTTGATGACGCGACCCGCGAAACGAGACATGGTGGCATTCCGACTTCCTTCCGGAATGGTCGAGCCACCCCATTGACCCTCCGAGAGATTCTCATCGAACAACGCTACATCCAAAAACTCGGTCAGATTCATGCGACCTGGATAAAGGGCAACATCCGCCGTGGATGTCCCAAAGAAAAATCGAGCTGCATCCAGTGCCTGTGTATCAAAATATGGGAAGATGGAATGGACTAGCTTTTTCATACCGCTATAGAGCGTGGCATCCGATACATATTCGATGGGAAAGAGCACATGAAACTTCGGCCTTGCAGGTTTGCCGTTTTTTTCACGATTATTGTAACGGCTATAGTGGATGGCAAAGCTGACACCGGGAAAGGCTTGCAGAATATCATCCGGCGTGACCCATTCATCCGGATTGTCCGAATGGTCGTTATCGCAATCCACAGGAAGGCAGTCACTGCCAATGAAGTTACCGCCATTGCGGTAGTTATTTTTATATTCGGCACAGACATAGTCATGACAGATAGCCGCTCTTAGGCTATCTTCGTCTAAAATGACATGCTTATGCGGATAGGAACAGTTACTGGGATTCCCCGTAACATCCGCCGAATAGAGAGAAAACATCAGTCATACACCTCCTTGGATACATCTTCCAGAACCTTGGTGATAAATCGCAATGCCCGAATCATCGTTTCTAGTTCAGAATCTCCGCCGAGGGTAATCTCAACTCCCTTATCGCCACAAGGCGTGATAAAACTTTGAATGTTCATGTCCGTACTAGCTACATCTTGAATACGAAAATAGGTGCGACCACCATGCCCTGTATCGCCACCACAATAGCCCGTTGTTCCTGCTTCAACCTCTAAGACGTTACAACTGACCACTTCTCTGCTGAAGGTAGTGATTTCAGTTCCGTCTTTTAGCGTTCTTCTATTTTCCTTTATCTCGTACATGGTTAAACCTCCTTGAGTTCGCTCGTAAAATAGCGGAGTAGGTAGTTCTTCCGTTTCGCCCGCTTGATTTCTTCAGCCATTCCATCCGATATAAACTCTCCGAACACCCAAACCTCACTGCAGTGACTCATAAGCACGTTGCCAAAATGCAGTCCCATTTCTCGCTCGACCTGTTTGTCATCGTTTAGGAACTGCGGAAAAAGCAAATGAGGAGCGATGGGAATATATCCTTCATCTACGGCAAAGCGACAGTAGCGTCTTGCCTTTTCAATATTTCCTGCAACCTCCCCAGAAAACGGAGAGCATACATACACGATGGGTCTGTATGCTCTTGCCGCTTTCAGTTCATTTTCAATGGTCGTGAGTGCTTCGTAGGTCGTCGGATCGGGATAGCCTTCACTGTTACGCCGCCCCACCATCATCTTCGTCTCCTAAAATTTTTCCTGCACAAGCCGTACAAACAACACCCGTGCTTGATAAATCAACCGAACCATCTGCGAATAGTTCCTCCAAATTCACCTGAAGTTCCTTTCCACAATGAATGCAGTGGCTGAACACGTTTTCATCGTTGATGTCCACAACTACCTCCATGGCATCATTGAGTCGTTCTTTAACGTAAAACATACTTATTCCACCTTTCTAAAAATGTAGGGTTTCTCCCCTCTACCAGTAAGAGGACAGAACCCCTAACTTTAAGAACCAACGAATCAATCTTTTTTATAAAAATCACATTCATAGCCATCGGCACGAAGGAGTAACCCCGGCATCCATGGCGGTGTTCTTCCCATCAGCTCGCAAATAGACGCGAGTGATACGTCTTTCTTGCATTCAATAATCACCTCATCATGCACATGACCACATATGGCAAAAACAGATAAGTTTTTCATGGCATGGAGCAGAATATCCCGACTGACCGCCTGCACGATGTTCTCCACGAACTTCGGACCGTAGCTTTCGATGCGTTCCCATTTCTTTGCCATCCCTACCCCTTCATAGGTGACCGACTCTCCTCCGAAACGGTTCACACCCATACGAGGCTTGACGTAGGAAAGACATCTGCCGGATGGAAGCCTGATGAATAGCATCCCACTTCGGCAATAAAATTTGATGCCATGCGTTTCTGTTGGTGCTTTCTTTTTAATAGCATCTTTTACGCAACCATCTACCGCCCACCAGAATTTCACGATGTTAGGATTGGAACTTCTCCACATATCCACGAGGGATTGCAGTTCGTCCTCATGAAGCCCCATCTCCAAGGCACCCATCGCCTTTAATGCCCCGACGGATCCACCGAAACCAAGGGCCAATTCCGATATTTTACCTTTTTGGCGAAGATGCCCATTGATGCCATGCTTTTCAACGGGAACGCCAAACATGGCAGATGCCGAAGCGCAGTAAATATCGCCATTGTTTTTAAAGACCTCAGTTCTCCACTCTTCCTTTGCAAGATGCGACAACACCCTTGCTTCAATCGCTGAAAAGTCAGCTACGACGAACTTCATGCCCTCTCGTGGCACAAAAGCCGTGCGAATGAGCTGCGACAAGGTATCGGGGATATCATCATACAAAAACTCCAAGGCATCGTAGTTTCCCTCTCGTACAAGTTCTCTCGCCTCTCCTAAATCCGTCATATGGTTTTGAGGCAGGTTCTGTAATTGGATAATGCGCCCCGCAAAACGTCCTGTGCGGTTCGCGCCGTAGAACATAAACATCCCCCTCGCCCTTCCGTCCTTGCAGACGGCATTTTCCATGGCTTGATACTTCTTGACGGACGATTTGGCAAGTTGTGTGCGAAGGGATAGCACTGTCCGTAGTGGCTCCGGTGCGGTCTTTAACACTGCCGCCACTTCCTTTTTGCCAAGGCTCTCCATCTCAAGACCGTGTTCCGCAAGCCATCCTTTCATCTGCTGCACTGAATTGGGGTTTTCAAGTTCCGTCAGTTCTTGCATTTTTGTCGTTAGGATTCCCTTTGACCTTTTATCAAAAGCAATGGCATTTTCCACGAGTTTCCGATCAAGGGCAATGCCTCGGTCGTTAATGAGTTGGTCAAGATGATATTCATCCCATACGAACTCCGGCACGGGAAACTTCCGCAGTCTTTCTTTGATGGCGACCTCCACCTCTACATCTCGTTTGTTGTACGTTTTGAACATTTCCCATTTGTAGCCATCATGCTGAGGAAGATTCCTTTCTCTACCGCCATTTGCTTTGGTGGGTCTACAGGGAACGCAGAAATAGCGAATAAGATCTTTGCCCTCTTTGAGCTTCTGCTCAGATAGGCCCAGTACCGCACCTACCCCTGCAAGGGATAAAGGAAGCCCCATATACGCCGACCACACCATTGAGCAGTACCACGACGACGGATTAAGGTAATCACCGCCAGCATGATGGAATACTTCTGAATGGTTCTTCCTAAGCCATGCGGAGATACAGATGCGTTCGAAGGATGCGTTAAACGCCCACTTCGTCACGGCTTCATCCGTTAATGCTTGAAGAATCTCCATGGGCAACTCTTCGCCTTGGGCAAGATCATAAACAGTCACCTCTCCACCATTTATGGCTACGCCGAATAGCAAAATTTCAAAGGCAGGTGATTCTGCGTATTTATATACGCCACATTTCGCAAGGTCAATATCGCTATAGGTCTCAATATCAATTTCAAGGCTCGTTATTTTCGTCATGTATAGCGTCTCCTTATGATAAAAACAGGTGGCAAGATTGTTCCTGCCACCTGCCACACCCCTTTATTTCAGGTGTCCTTTGTTCCCACCGACTTTATGGTGGTTCTCTTTACGGCTCTCTCGATACTCCTTGATATGGGTTCTTACCATATACCCAAATCCGTAAATGCTGAAACAGACCAGTGTGAACAAGAGTATCGTTTCCAAAACGGCGTGTATCTGTACCATGTTGCGTGCCCTCCATTAAGACAAGAAATCATCATCGGAAACAGTTGCAAAATCATCCTCTGCGCGAGACTTGCCACCGAGGGGTTCGCCATCAGAGATTTTCTGCAGGTTGTTCAGTCCGCAGGCAATACCCTTATTCCCGTTAGAGTTAAAGGCATAGAAGTTAATGGAAGCCCTTCCATATACACCGCTATAGACTTCACTGCGGTCAATAATATGTTGACAGTCAGCGTCTACAATGTCAGGAGCCGTTGCGCTATTGGCGTTGATGAAGTAACTGTCCGCGTAAGCGGCATCGCCAGGTCGTTCCAAATCACCGTCACGGAGAGGATTCTTAATGACCGAGAGTGCAGGAACAACTTTACCGTTTCCTTTCAGCTTGGACTCGCCCTCTTCATAAGCCGCTTGGATAGCCTCCTTGACTCTACTCACCGTAGCCTTATCCGATTTTGGAATGATGAGCGATACGCTATACTTCGGCTTTCCTCCATTGATGGACTTTGGGTCCCATACGTTTGCGTAGCTCCAACGCGTTTTAGGACCAGTGATAACTTTCGTGGGGTTCATGACTTTCTTTTGCATATTAGTTTTCCTCCTTAAAATCATTGACTGCTGTATGCATTGCCGGACGCTTGTCCGACATAGGGACTAGAGTTGGCTTGCCCTGTGGCTTTTCAATAAGCCCACCAAGCAATTCCTCAAATTTTGTCTTGCCGAGCAGTTTTGTCATGGCGGTGATGCCTAACACTTTGTGATCATATGGGTCAAATCCCGCCGACTTCACTTTTTCTGCTACGGCACTTTCGTTGATGTACTTTCGATTTGCGCGACCTTCGACCAATTTATAGCCGTTCCAAGCCTTACCGGATAACGCCTGTTGCAAGGCGTATTCCTTGATGTCTGTCGCCCAAGATGTGAGTGCTTCCGCCTTGGAGAGGATGATTTCTATCTCCTCATCCGTAAGACTTGCCGGCACTGCAAAGTCGTATCTTGCAAGTTCCAAGTTGTACTCTGCACGCTTGCGACAGATTGCCTTCACCTTGCAGAACTGGCAGTGACTTCCGGCGTGAAATTCACCTTCTCCTTTGGTGGCTAGTTTGGCAGCAGGCGAAAGGACTTCTTCTGCCCATTTGAGCAGTTCTTCTTTGGATAAGACGAATGTGCTGACGTTATCTCGCCGAGGTTGGAAGATGGTCATGGCGATGCTTGAAATATCATAGATGCCTTCAAACATCTGTAATGCTCCGAGAGCATAGCACATCATCTGCGGATTATTCTCTGCGTCCACAAGAACACCGACGCCGTACTTGAAATCGATAACTCGTAGCGTGTCATCGGCTACAATCACACAGTCGCCTGTGCCAAATCCATCCGGTACCCACCTAGAGAAATCTAGCTTTTGTTCGACTAGAACGAGGGTATCCTTACAGGTCTCTTTCCCTGCTTCCACCTGCTTCATCACGAACTGGGCATAGGCATCGGCAGAATCTGCCATCTCTTGGTCAAAGAAATCGAGCGTTTCCGTGGGGTCGCAAGTTTCCATCCCCAAGAGGCACTTCAACTTGTGCTCACACAAGCTATGTGCGTCCGTTCCTTGCTTGGCATACTCGCTAAATACGTCTTTTTCCTTAGCACAAAGCATGGCTGACGGTGGGCAGGCAATCCATCGATGGCTGGATGATGCGGATAAGAGTGCATGCTTATTTGCCACTACCAAGCACCTCCGCATCTTTGAGCAACGACTGGTACTTCGCAGGTTCTACGGCAGATAACCTGTCTGCACCGTACTTCTTAAGAAGTTCTCGTACCTCCTCTGTATGCCCCGCTCTCGCCTTTTCCGCAAGAACCGCCCGTACATCTTCGAGGGTCAGTTCTTTTTCCGCAGGCTTTGCATCAGTAGTTGGCAGATCGTCTTTGTTCTCTGCCATGGCGTCGGCAATCCGAATGAGCGTCTTACCGCAATCAGATAAAGCCACTGCCAAATTCTTAAGTTCGTCATTTGACATATGGATTGACTCCTTTCTCGCATTTTTGCATCGATAAAAGATTGATGTTCCTAGCAATACTCTTTGCCATGACACTAATAGCCATCAAGACCTCTGCCAGTTCTCGATGTAGCTTTTGTCGCCGAACCGATCTTTCACGCGCTCGTGGGTGAATCATCTCGCTTACCTCCCTTCTGAAGGATTTCTCTCTTTTCTCCCTTCACCAGTAATAGGACACATCGGATATGGTTAAGTACCGATTCAGAAAAAAATTTTTAGATATTTTTTCTGCTTAACGGAAATCCTTCAGATATTCCCTTAGGAGCGCATACAATTTATGCTTGCGTTTGTTTACCCCTTTCTGACTTAAGCCCACTTTCTTTCCTATCGCCGCTTCACTGAATCCGTTAGCGACCATCGACAAAATCATTCGGTCAATATCCTTTAGCAATTCCAGTTGGCTATACAACACCGACAGCAATTTTTTATTTAGGATTGCCTCCTCTAGGTTGAAATCATCCGGAGCCTCCCACTCATAGGCGTCATACAACTGATCCGTCGATTCTTCATCTGCGCCATGTCTTAGCTCGCGTTTATCTTCCCGCCAAAGCGGACGCATGTATGCAAGGTACTGCTCCTTCGTTGCTGGAATCATAATCGCACGCACTCTTCGCCTACAGATTTTCGTCCAACAAATCTCACTGTTCTTGTGTTCCTCCGTAATGATGGTTTCAGGGGTGATTTCCAATGGAATGTAATACTTTTTGTCGTTGGTTGTCTCTTTTTTGTCCATGATGTAGACCCTCCTTCGGTCTCGTACCGAAGTGAGAATCCACACAGGACATCCCATAATAATTGGCCATAAAAGCGAATCCTCACTTCAAACTGGCCAACCGTCCCGATGGGTTGACGTTATTAAATTGATTGCCTGTCTCATCGCTTCGGGCATCCTTGATCAGGGGATGAACGGTGAGACAGATTCTGAGTGTCTGACACTCAGCTGGATGCACAATTTGGGTGCATTCAGCTCAACATCAGTCACATATCTTTCCGTCCGCGCAAAGGACGGTGGGACACAAAAAGAGCCTGTGGTCGAAGATGAACCACAGGCTCTGGTCTGCCGAAATAGGCGCACGAAAGCAACGGTGAGTGCATCTTCGCTCCAAACACAGTTTTTAGTACTGTGTTCAAAACTCTTATGCATCCCATCGCCCTTATAGCGCTATTCGGACTAAGAGATTTGTTTTGTTGCTACCATTGGTAGCATCTTTATTGTACTCTGCAGGAAAGAGTAATAAAATTTCACTATAATACCTATTATTTTTAGCTAATAAAATAATAGGTATATATTTTATTACCCATTATTTTTATGTATAATAAGAAAAAGGGCTCCCAAATGAGAACCCTAACGCTATCATAGATAATCGTTTTTATAAAAGTATAGCCTGTTTTAGATAGACCTCTGAAAGGAAAATGCCGTTATGGTCGAAAAAATTTCTGGAATTTCATTAAAAACAATGTTTCAGCACGAGGGATATGGCTGTCACTGTGCCAAGGATACAGTGAATACTTCTCCCAACGAGAATCCAACTGTCACTCTCAAGGTTTGCCCTGATACAAGTACACAGCTACTGTTCTCCTATGCGCCGAAAGACGGTTTGAATATGACTGGTATTGCTGGTGGCATATACGAGAAAAATATACTTGGCAAATTACTTGCACTTCCCAAAGGGGATATAGACAAGCATATCGATTTTATTGAAAAATACGGTTTCTTATATCCGCTTCCGGAAAATGCGTACACGGCAATTGAAGCAAACGATCTTATTGACATCATTAACAGAATAAAATCAACCATTCGGTTGTACAGTTGTATCAATAAAAAAGATTACAAGGGCGTCCTCATTCATGTAGTCTATTTACTTTTCGCCCCCGTGATCGAATTTCGGATTGGCGATAATGTTTTTTCGACTTGTTCCCATCGTTTTAAGTGGCTGCTTGACTCCTATAATCTGTTTCCAGATTTGAGCAGAGAGCCAGAAGTTGCTGCAAGTGGAACATTCTCTGTAGACGATGCATTTCTCAGAAAGAAAAATTCTATCAACATCAGTTTTTATAATGCTGTGAGAAGTGGGTCGGATACAAATTTGCAAGGAAGCAAAGACCCACGGTTTAAAAACTTAATGGCAATGTACATAGGATGTAAGGATGTAGATGAAGAAACTCGATTTCTTATAGATTTCTTTTACCATCTTCAAACAGAGGTATCCGTCATTAAGGAAGTTCATTTCGGAGGTTTTAAATCATATACGACATTTAGTGAAGAAGCACTTGATGATTCCTTCAAGAACGCCCTGCTAAAAATTGCAAGAATTGTCATAGCAGAGGAAATCAACCATAACATTCGTGGTATCCATCCAAAGTATAGTGGCGGTAAGCTAACTGCAACTTGGCAAGTCGATACACTAATTGAAGCTCTTTACTTTTCTATTTTCTACATGAGCAACGGTGAGATGTATAAGGAATGCGAAAACCCAAATTGTAAGAGAGACAGATTTTTTCTAGTCGCAGCCACAAGAACAAACAAGCACTACTGTTGCCAACAATGTCGTAATGCGGCCGGCGCACAGCGATATCGAAATCGACAGTTATAAATAAAAAAGACTCTACCTCTCATTATTTGAAAGGTAGAGCCTTATTCTTTATGTTGCAGGTTTTGGAACAGGATTCCTTGTTTCCACTTTTTCTATTGCTTCCGCAAGCTTCCGTTTTTGCTGATCCGGCATACCGATGTAATTGTACATGAGAAACCTAGTATCAATTACAATGCCCTGGACACGTTCGTAGTTCTTCGGATTAGGCTTCCAGTCACCGAGCGCTTCGCCGATGTTTCCAATATTGTCCGTAATACATGGTATCGGATTGCCATCAGTGCCCATCTCAAAAAAAGTATGATCTTCCCGATTAAAGGGCATTATGAATGCGTTATACAAATTATTACTCGGCACACCCTTAGCACGTTCAATATACTCTCCGTAGGTAATTTGCTTATTGATATCAGGCCCACTCGGCAAATGCTCTGGATTCCCACTATATCCGTAGCGATACAATTTTGCATCGAGAACATAGACTTTCTCATTATAAATCATAATGCTATCCGGTTGCAGTGGTGTTTTTGTTTTGTTCGCTCCATAGTCAAGAAGCCACCTAGTGCGCGGAAAATACTGATGCTTATCTTCAATGCCAAATGCCTTATCAATCATCTTCTCCCAAATGCGTTCAAAGAAATCCGTTCCGAAGAAATATTGTTTTTCAGAAGATTTTTCATCCATGTATTTGAGCATTGATACCATTGCTGAAAAGAGTTCCTGCTCAACATCATTATGCGTAGACGCCAATTTCTTTTCCAAGATGTGAACCGCTTCTCTATTATTAGGATGTGGACCAGGTTTCTCTGGCATGTACGGAACATAGAGCCATCCCATTTTATCAAATGCCTCGTACACACAATATCGATGAATTTGTGTAATCTTCTTATTAGCATCAGGCGTTACGGAACGTACTGTCATGTTAGTAAAAACAAGTGAGCCATTTTTCTGTACCAACGCTCGTTGCTCTCGAACTGTGCGTGGCCACGACACACTCCCCTTAATATCTGTCTTGAATTTAGGATCTGTTTCAATGTAATAGCGTCCAGTTCGCAGAAAATTTCTGATTACCTTAAGATAGGCATGCATTGGAAAGTCAACCGTTCTCGGTGCAGCAAATTTAGATTCCTCAATCAGCTTGTCCTCTTTCATAAATGCTGCAAGCACATAGAACAAGTTATTTATATCCGCACGAAGGTCATCGTCATTCTTTGGAAGTTGATAGCCAATTGGGAAATAGATAACCGCATCATCTGTATCCGCTTTTACCCCTACAAAACTATCTCCTTCATCATTCTTATTAACGTGGCAGCGTTCTCTAATATTTTTCTGTAAATCCATAGCCACTGACCACCTCGCTTTTAATCAGTCGTATTGTACCTGAGAATTCTGATAAAGAGCTTCACGAACAGTTCCCTTGAAGATATTAAATCTCTCATGCCCCTGAGAATATATAAAAGTACGAATGACTTGCTCTAAACTCTCCATTTTTTCGGTATCAAATAAAGCCTCTGGATTAAATTTAAATGCATCATCCCACAAATACTTTATAACCTTCTCAGGGAACATACGGTTATGCATAAGAGCTTCTCTGATAATGGACAGCCTTTGCTTTTTATCTTCTGGCATATCACCGGTTGCTTCAATACGCAGAAGATCATTGTATTCTGTAAGGAGTGAGGTATATCCGTCCGAAGGTACTGCTCGTTGATCAAAAGTCATATCGCTTTCATGCACAAAATAAACGCCAAGTCTCTTGTCCTCAGCAGATGCCATCTTTGCTTTATTGCCTATGATAATATCGTTGATTTTTTCACAAAAAGTTTTCCATGTGACTTGTGTATCTAGAATCTCAGCATCAGCAAGAGACGCACGCACATTGTCAAAGTTATTCTCTATTAGCCGCATTTTCCATCTGCGCTGGAAAGCTGTATCGAGTGTGAACACATTCTGATCCGAAGTGTTCATCGTACCTACGATAGACAAGTTTGAAGGAATCCGCACCTTGTGAGTAGAATCCCCATATATTTTCTCTGCCATATATTTATGTGTGATGCCATATTCACTTGTACCTGTTGGATAAGTGATTCCATCCACTGTTTTCGGTTCAACCGTTCTATCCAGCAACTGGAAAACTTCACCGAAAATTGCCGGAGCGTTTCCACGATTCACTTCTTCAATAATAAGGATATACTCCCGCATAGGATGCATGTAGGCATCTCTCAGAATCGTTGTAAACGGACCTGGCGTAAATTCGTAGGTAACCTGTTTTTCTGCATCTACAACAGGAAGAATCTGCCCAATGAAATCAGCGTTTGTATAATCAGGGTGAAAAACAAGTCTTTCTACAACACTTCCAACATGACAGTATTCATGTTCTATAGTCCAACTTTTACCGGAACCGGGTACGCCATAAAGAAGGATATTAGTACCCCCCTGAACACGTGCTATAATATCATGTTCTCCGAACGGACAAGCAAGTGAATCAATGAACGTAACATTGACCGCAGTCAACTTAATAACACCTCTGCGCTCGCCTTCAAATATTCTTTCAAGCCCTATACCAACAGGCCATTCACTTGGCATCTCAGCAGAATTAATAAAGCCAACATAATACTTCTTATAAGTAGTTCTAAGAATCATAATAACAAGATTATCAATGATTCCTTCAAAATTTCCAGCAGAAGTATAGTCTCCATTGGCATTTTTACGAGGTTCTGGGAATCCATTCTCAATGCACCACGCTGGATGTTTATATTTCATATTTTGTCTACTAATGCGATAATTATTTCTGCCTCCGCGGGGAGCAAATTCAATAAATGCACTCTCAGCTGCGTTACCAAGAACATAAGCATTAAATGTATAAATGGAGCGCGTTTCATTTCTAAGCGGACTATCGGATATCTCCGCATACTCCAAAAAATCAATAATATCGTCGTTGGAAATCCCAGCAGCTTCCAAATATGTTTGTCCGCCACCTCCTTCCGGTCTATCAATATCATAGAGCTTTTTAAAGTCGGACGGATTTATTTTTCTGTAAAAAATTCGATCAATGTATTCCACATTCCCACCTTACCTTTCAACTGAAATCAGGTATTCTTTAAGTTTCGGTGGCAATTTGCTATCATTGCTCCTGAAACGATTATAATCAATCTGTTGAACTTCTACAGTGCCAAATTCTCCAAAACATTCTCTTAATTGTTCCAACGTGAAAAGTCCATCTTCGCTGTAACTAATCAAAAATCTATCACAATGCATATCAGTCATTATTTTTTTAAAAGATTGAAGTCCACGAGTTTTGGTACAAAGCTTTGAATGCTGATCCCACCAATCTCTAAGTCCACTTTTTCCAACGGCTTCTGGAAAATCTCCCCGTGCTATCGTTTCTAAAATATGATAGTTGGCTGCGTATTGCCTCTTCATATATGGTGGATCAATATAGCAAAGATCCGCAGTTATTAAACCTGCTAAGTTCTCCGCAAATCCAAGACGAACTGTATGCCCCACTGCATTTTTATGATAAATTTCAACTGGTTTTAATACAAGTTCATCATTGGCATTCTTCCTAAAATTAGAAAGAAAATACCCATAAGTGCCTGAAATATTTGCAACCTCATTTACAGCCATTATGAGAGTGTGTTTAAGAAGTGACTCCTCAATTGGAGTAATAGCCTTCTCCGCTATCCAGTCATTGATTTTTTCACGTATAGCATCTATTTTGGATGCATTTTCTGAAGTAAAATATTTTCTTGCCGGGCAACCATTTAAAGGCTTACCACCAGGTGAAAACTCTCTGTAAAAAAAGCTGTATTTTACATTCAATCCGTTTAGATATGATACGACATCATAGTATGGGTGTATGCTGTCTGATTTAATTATTCCATTAGACACAAGTCCCGGAAACTTTGGGTATTCTCCAATCTGTAAATTAGTAACAAGATGATGATATGAATAGGTCATAACATCTGATGCCACCACAGTATATCCGTATTTTCTCAACCCCAATGCCACTGATCCCGTTCCTGCCATTATATCTGCTACAGTCCCCACATCTCCGATCATCTTTCGAATGCGGTCAACGATATATGGCAGTAGTTTAGTTTTATTTCCAATGTATCTATACAATCGCACATGCCTCCATTTTCATATTGTTTACAGCACTAAGGTTAGGAAGCTTATTCATTTCGTTTATGACCATCTCACATTCTTCCTTTGTCAATTCATATTTTTTCATTATGAGTCCTTCAAGTTTGGCATCCATGTCATGGTCATAATGTTGCATTAGTTTTGTTGCTATTTCGACTATATCCAAATCGACTTTACTCCCAGTATACGGTCTAATCGGAAGCGTAAAAACAATCTGCTTAGTGATATATGGATGCGATTTCCATTCATTTTCACCATAAACTTTCAGGTAATAGTAGTAAACCACCCTTGAGTTAATCAGAGCTAAATAGTACTCCAGAGGTGTTTGATTATTTTCGTCAACATACTTCAATATATAAACGGTTTGGCTCGTCATACTTCCCGAATAGTCTATGGCACTGTAAATTCCCAATCCTGTCTTTCTAATGAGCAATTTAGGGGGGGTATATAATTCTCTGTTCTTGTAATTTATCCCTTCAATATCAGGGCGAATATAATATTCCCCGGAAATTCCATATCTGCGGATATTCTCACCCACATAAATCAGAATACTATTTTCATCAGGTTCTTGGGTTACAACATTTTGAACAGTTTTATCAGTAACAGATATTTCTTCTCCACAATTGGTACACGTCTTTTTCCCAGCCTCAAATTGTTTTTTCTTATACCCCTGAGCATAATTGCAATGTGGGCAATATACAATCTTTCCGGTTTTAGATATCTCAACGCCTCTGCCAAAAACAAACAACTGTTCCCATTTTTCTGTTTTTGATGCAATTTTTTCAAGTAATGTCTCTTCGTTACTACATGTATCAATATCGAAATTATATCCGCTGTTCCTTGAAAATCTTCTTTGGTATACTGTGTGCTTTTTCTTATCAAAATACGTCAATAATGTCCCTTGTCCTGCAAGATACGCTTTTCTGTCTTCGGTTGATAAGCGGAAACAAGTAGTTTCGCTATTTGGAGTTGGAATCGCCTTTTTACAAATAATTACTGTTGTTGCTCTATTAACTTCTTCAAAGATTTTCTCGCCGAGTCTGGCGATCACCTTGATTTGAGTCTTTTCCAATAAGAATTTGCGCAAGTTCTCATTTTGTGTATCGAATAATGAATCAGGAATTATAAATGCCATCAACCCATTCTCACGCAAAATATTAAAGGCAAACTCCATAAAGAGTACATAACTATCATACTGCCCTGAAACAAGTGAAAAACCCGCAGAAATCAAATCAGCTCGCTCATATATTTTCTCAGAACTCCACGGAGGATTGGCGATTACGGCATCCACCACTGGTAATTTATCTCTCCAATAATCAACTGTTTTCTTTTTTACTTTTTGCGGCATGATCGTATCATTGTGAATGATACGAAACGCATCCTTAGTGTTTTGAATTGCTTCTTTATCAACATCTATTCCTATATACTCTTTTTTATTTCCAAAGATATTTTGAACCGCTCGCAGCAAAGCACATTCGCCACTTGCTGGATCAAGAATAACCTTAATATCTTCATTACTTGAAACTCGTTTTAGCAACTCTGCAACAAAGTTTGACAAAGATCCTGGCGTATATACAACGCCATACTTCTGCTTAATCATCTTCACTCTCCTATGCTGGGCTTAGTATTCATTGATATCTACACCTGCAGCAAGAAGTCTTTCATATCTCTCATAAGAGAGTACTACCGCAATAGGCTTACCATTTTTTAGAACAAAAGCCGTTTTATCTTGTTCAGATAGTCCCCTAATTAGCTTGGAGGATTGTCCTCTATTAAACTCTCCTATATTGTAGTGTTCCATAGGAACTTTCCTTTTCTTATCCAATTTCTCAGCCCTCCTTGCATACAACTGTTGCAAATATACAATTTAATTATTACACAAGCAGCTCTTAAAGGCAATACTTTTACAACTTATTTATTGATTGTAAAAGTAATTATAATTAACACTTGTTTTTGTTTTTATTTTTTCTCTGCACAGCCTTATAACTAAAATAGCTTATACATCATTACGAAATATACAAACCGTTATATAAACCATGTTAACGAAATTATTGTTGACCAATTTTCTCTATTGGTCTTGCGAGAATCGCTCCGCAATATAGCACTCGTGGCTACAATACTTTCTTTGCTTGTTTACATAAACAGTAAAAATCTTCCCACAATGCCGACAAAAGATTTTGTAGTAAGATTTTCGATTCACCTGATCGAGATGTCGATTCCACCATTGATTCCGGCACCTATCACAACAAAACAGTTTTCTCTTCCGCTTCGGCTCCTGCTTTATTTCTAGACCACAATTCCTGCAAGACGGAGTCTTAGTAAAGGGTACTCGTATTTTTGTCCGTGCAATATCATTACTCCCAAGCCCGTGCCTTCGACAATAGGATTTCACGGTGTTCAGATTCAATCCCATTTTGATAGCCACCGTGCCATAACCTAATCCTTTGATTCGCATATCCCTGATTTTTTCTTTATCTTCATTTCTCATAATAGTCTTCAATTCCTTTCTTTGGGCGGTATTTGGGCAAGCGATAGGAATACGTTTTCCCGTCAATCCACCGTATCTTCAGTTTCCTATCGCCCATTGCAGTAATGCGTTGAAGAATCAACGCCAAATCCTTCTCGTTGGCCATCATCCTCCATGCACTCTTCTTTTGAAAGGTATGTACCCATTGCCAAACATCGTCTGCCCTATCTTCTCCAACGATTGTCATCACAATATCCGCCACGGTCTGAGGAATATTTCTTTTGAAGGCAAGGTTTCTTGCAGCATCGTGAATGATGTAGTGAAGGAGTTTGTCGTAAATATTATCCGCAGGGCATTTGGGACCTTTTGTACACCGATTGTGGCATTGCCAAACTAGATTGTTATAACTGGTTGAATGCCACGGTCGCGGTGTATATGTAAAACCACATATGCCACATTCAATCTTACTGCTCAATGCAGTCTTACCGCTGTAGCGTCCTAGAAGCCCCTCTCTTTCCTTTATACATTTCTGCACATAATCAAAAAGCCACGGGCTGATAATCGCCTCGTGGTTATCCTTTACATAGTATCGAAAAAGTTCGCCCTCATTCTTCTTTATTTTTTTCGTTAGAAAATCTACTGTAAATTCCTTCTGCAGAAGCGCGTCTCCCTTATATTTTTCATTGGAAAGTATACGTCGAATTGTCGACGGATTCCACACGTCCTTGCCTCCAGGTGTTTTTATTCCTAATTTAGTGAGATCGGCTGCAATAGTGTGTGCCGTTTTTCCCTCAAGGAACAAACGATAAATCATTTTTACTATTTTCGCTTGCTCGGAATTCACCACGATTTCTCCTGTTTCCTTGTCTTTATCTAATCCGAGAAAATGACTATAGGCAAAGCTCACTTTCCCATCCGCTATGCGCTTGCGCCATCCCCATGTGACGTTCTCTGAAATTGACCTCGATTCTTCTTGCGCAAGGCTACTCATAAGGGTTAGCAAAAACTCTCCCTTGGTATCCATCGTGAAAATATTCTCTTTTTCAAAATATACGCCAATCCCTTTATCCTTTAGTCGGCGAATACTTGAGATGGAGTCAACCGTATTTCTAGCAAACCTCGATATAGACTTTGTTAAAATCAAATCGATATTTCCAGCAAGACAATCCTCCATCATGCGATTGAAGCCCTCTCTGCGTCCTGTCCTTAAGCCAGAGAGCCCCTCGTCTACGTACACTTTAACAAACTTCCAATTCGGGCGATTGGAAATTAGCTTCTCGTAATATTCGGTTTGTGCTAAAAGACTCGATTGCTGATCCTCATGATCTGTGGAAACTCTCGCATAAGCCGCCACACGCAAAATTGTCTTGGTGGTGTCCTCAAAGGTTACAGGTTTTAGCAAAGGGGTAATTTTTGTAATGGTTCTATCTCTCATGGACAAGCACCCATCCCCGATGATTCCGCCGACAGTATCCAACTCCAAAAACGGTGGTTTATATTGTTTGGCGATTTTCTTCCATGCACGCCGCATCTCTCTATTACTGATAACGCCGTCCAGCAACATTTCAGCGAGGACACATTTTGCCAATCTGTAGTCAACTTCTTTTTCTAACAATCGCACCTTCTCCTTTCCAGTTGTAGCACCTAATACATCACTCAAACAGACCGGAAAGTCAAGGAAATTTACTAAAATCCAAGACTATCGACATATGCGCGGCACTTGATGTCAGAAATCCTTTTATATGTTTTGTCATTATTCTTGCGAACAATTCGATAAGGGACCATATTGATGATATTATTTCCCCTCATGCCATTAACGATGCACCCTCTATCGTTAATAGAATATAAACACCCCCGTCTTTCTCTTTCCCATCAGGCTCAAAATCACATCCTGTTTTCAAACACAAAAAAAGCCGGCCATTTTCCGACGTTCATTAAACCCTTGCTATATATGTACTTTTACACTATGCACACTGTCCCCAACATTGTACGAAATCCAAGATGATTCTCTCATATACAGTAAAACCTTTTTTATTTTCTCTTCCATGTAAGACAATCTGTGTCATTAACTTCGCAACTGGCTGTGG
>ENA-UERN01000374-UERN01000374.1-human-gut-metagenome-genome-assembly--contig:-NODE-374-length-55747-cov-10.126208_pt1 | contig 55747 bp, 39 predicted proteins | sample MGYA00242950_ERZ507950 | MGnify/ENA primary metagenome ERZ507950 (study PRJEB26167, sample SAMN06115515) | human gut metagenome | host: Homo sapiens | place: China:Ningxia | collected 2014-11-26...
CTGAAGAAGGTCGCCGACTATGAAAAAAATCCCGAGGAGTGGAAATACCTCGGTGACAAACCCGCACTGATCGACTTTTACGCTTCGTGGTGCGGCCCCTGCAAGGCGCTGGCGCCGGTGTTGGAGGAGCTGGCCGCCGAATACGGAGATCAGATCTACATCTACAAGATCAACACCGAAGAGGAGCAGGAGCTCGCCGCAGCGTTCGGCATCCGTTCGATCCCCACGCTGTTGTTCATCCCGATGAACGGCAAACCCCAGATGGCGCAGGGCGCACTGCCCAAGGCATCACTCAAAGAGGCCATCGACAAAGTAATGCTCGGCAAGTAATGGCACTGGTCATCGACCCTCTGCTATGCCCGCAGAACCATCGATGCCCGATGATCCCGATCTGCCCTGCAGGCGCAATCTCGCAAAAAGGGAACTCCCTGCCGGTGATCGACCCCGAAAAGTGCATCGAATGCGGCAAATGCGTGAAACACTGCGGCAGACAGGCCGTACACAAAGCGGAAAGGCATGGACAAGCTCTGTAAAATACGCGATTTGCAGCGTGCCGTGAACCAGTTCGAAGCCGCTTTCGAAAAACGCTACGGCATCTGCCTGAACGAAGGCATGGTCCTCTGCAGCCTTGCGAACGCCGAACGCCTTTGTCCGGGCCAGCTGGGAGAATTGCTGGGACTCACTCCGTCGAACACCTCGAAAGTGCTTCGCTCGGCGGAGTCGAAAGGGCTCGTGCTGCGCGAACTTTGCTGCCACGACCGCCGGCAGATGTACTACTCGCTGACACCCCAGGGCCGCGAACGGCTCGCCGCAATCAGCTGCCGGGATGTCGAGACCCCCGAAATACTACGCAAGTGGCTCTGCGGATAGAGAATCCAAGTGCGTAAGTGACGCTTCACAGCAAACGGCTGTCCCTTTCGGGGCAGCCGTTTGTCATTTCAGGCCGGAAAGCCTACTCCAGAAAATGGTTCTCGTCGTTGTATGTGGCGGCGAACTCGCTCAACGATTTCAGGTGGCGGCGAAGCATCTCGACGGCCCCCTCCTCGTCCTGCTCGCGGACGCAGCGCAGCAGTTCGCGGTGCTCGAAACAGACCTCCTCCTGCGGGACCGTGCAGACGCGGTAGCGCTGGTAGTAGCGCAGCACGTCGGGCGTGATGACCAGCAGCATCGAGGCGATCACCGGATTGTGGGCCCCGCGGGCCAAAGCCTGGTGGTAGGCAAAGTCCTTCGACACGCGTTCGTCGGTATAGAATTTCGCCTCGCATTCGAGCAAAGCCTGTTCGATATTCTCCAGGTCCTCGGGCGTGCGGTTGCGGGCGCAGAGCCTCACGGCCTCCAACTCGAGCAGCACGCGCACGTAAACCAGCGATGCAAAGTCATACTGCTCGATCTGCAGCGCATCGGTAATCAGGCGCTCCAACACCTGCATCTTCTCCTGCGCCACGACCGTCCCGCTCTGGGGAAAGGTCTGTACAATGCCGTAAAATTCCAACTTCTGAAACGCCGCGCGCACGTGGGCGCGCCCCACCCCCAGCATTTCGGCCAGCCGCCGCTCGGCGGGCAGGCGTTGGCCCGGCTGCAGGCTCCCCGAATAGAGCTGCTCCTTAATATATTTAAGTACGGTTTCGACCTGTTTGATATTCGGCGAGTGGTTCATGGCAAAATGCTGTTAATACTGCAAAGGTCGTAAAAAAACCAGTCAAACCAATAAAATTTGAAAAATCTGTCATACTTTTTTCCATCCCGCGCATTCTTTAATCGAACTACTGCAAACAGACCCATAAACAGATGATCGACAATTCAGAGCTATTGGAACACTGGACCGAGCTTTTCATCGGATATCTCAACGGCACGCTCAGCGAAAGCGAAGCGGCCGAGTTCGAGGAGTTGACCCGCGACCCGCATTTCGCGGCGCTCCGCGAACGCCTCACCACCAGCGGTTACATCGCCGACCGCATGGCGGAATACGACGCATTCGACGCTCACGGGGCATTCGGACGGTTCCGCACCGCCGCAGGCCTCGGCAAACCCGCCGGCACGCTGCGCCGCTGGGCCGTCGCTGCAACGGGCATCGCCGCGGCCGTCGTCATAGCCGCCGGAATCGCGTTCCTCACCCACCCGCAGCCCGACGAGCGCGAACGCACGCTGCAACTGGCCGACGCCATCTACCCCGCACCCGACAAGGTGACGCTCACGCTCGCCGACGGACGCAAACTGCAACTCGACGAGCAGGCCGAAAAGCAGATCGAAGGCGTGGGACGCATCAGCTACGGCACCGAAGGCGTGAAGTACGAAGCGGCTCCCGAGGTGGCCGAACAGGCCGGGGAGGTCCCGCTCTACAACGAGCTGTCGGTCCCCGAGGGGAGCAAATGCCTCATCACCCTCGAAGACGGCACCCGCGTATGGCTCAACGCCCGCTCGACGCTCCGCTATCCGGTAAAATTCACCGCCGGGGAACGTCGTGTGGAACTTTCGGGCGAAGGACTGTTCGACGTCACGCATAACCCCGAATGTCCGTTCATCGTCGAAGCCGGCAAGGCGACGATGACCGTCCGCGGTACGAAATTCAACGTCCGCGACTTCAACGACGAGGGCATAGCCAGCACCACCCTGCTGGAAGGGTGTGTCGAGGTCGGCAACCGGAGCGGCACGGTGACTCTCGCACCGGGCATGCAGTCCCGGACGCGCGGCGCAGCCGAGGCGCTCGACGTGCGCGAGGTAGACCCCACGGCCTACACCGCGTGGACCGAGGACAAGATCGCCTTCTACAACGCCGACCTGGAGGAGGTCCTCGCCGACATCCGCCGCTGGTACCGGGTGGAGATGCAGTTCAACGTCGATCCCGCGCAGTACGCGCTGACGGGAAAAATCCCGCGCGATTTCTCGCTGGCGCAGGTAATCGACCTGCTGGAGGCCATCACCGACCTGGAATTGGTGATGCCCGACGAAAAAACGCTGATCGTGAACAAGAAACAATAAAAAACACCTTAATTCAAACTGTATGATACGAAAAGGCCTATTCCTCGTGTGTGCGCTGCTCATCCCGGCGCTCCTGCTGGCTGCCAAGCCCTCGAAAAGCAAAGGAAAGAACAAGAAAAAAGCAAAGACCGAACAGACGGACACCGTTTCGAAAAAGAAGACGTCCGATTACGAGAAGCTCTTCAAAGGCAAGAAGTGCCAGACCGTAAAGGGCCTCGTGACCATCCATAAAGTCGACGGCGAGAAGCTCTACTTCGAACTGCCGATGTCGATCTTCGGCCGCGAGATGCTGCTGGGATCGACCGTTTCGGAGACCAGCAACAACGACCACGGCGTAGTGGGCTACAAGGCCAAAGACCCGCTGCACGTGACCTTCGCCAAGGAGGGCCACAAGAGCGTGCAGCTCTGCCTGGTCAACGACATATACAGCGGCGACGGCAAGGACAAGGGCATTGACGAAGCGGTGCGCCGCTCTTCGATTCCGGGCATCTACCGCGCCTTCAAAATCGAGGCCTACAACGCCGACTCGACGGCCGTGGTGATCGACGTGACGAACCTCTTCATGGAGGACAACGACGACCTGACGCCGTTCGACCCGTACAGCACCTTCGGCTACAAGCCTTTCTCGCGCACCACGTCGTTCCAGAAGTCGAACAGCCACCTGGGCGACATCAAAGCCTTCGAGGACAACGTGACCGTCAAAAGCTACCTGAGCTACACCACCACCGTAACCTACTCGAACGGTCCGGTGATGGGCAAGATCGAGGACAGGCGCGCCTTCACGGCGCTCGTCACCCGCACGCTGCTGCTGCTCCCCGAAAAGGAGATGCGTCCGCGCATCGCCGACCCGCGCATGAATATCTTCGTGACGGGCAAGGCACGCTTCTCGTCGAACATGAACCGCGGTACGCTGCCCGTCTACTACGCCCGCCACTGGCGCGTGGAGCCCAAGGACATCGAGGCCTACAAGCGCGGCGAGCTGGTCGAGCCGGTGAAACCGATCGTCTTCTACCTCGACACAAACCTTCCCGAAGCGTGGAAGCCCTACGCCCGCGAAGGCATCGAGCAGTGGAACGACGCTTTCGAGAAGATCGGCTTCAAAAACGTCGTCCAGGTCCGCGACTATCCCACCGTCGAGGAGGACCCCGAATTCGATCCCGACAACCTGAAATACTCCTGCATCCGCTACGCCCCGCTGGCGTTCCAGAACGCCATGGGTCCCTCGTGGGACGATCCCCGCACGGGTGAGATCATCACGGCTTCGGTGATGGTGTACCACGACATCATCAAGCTCCTGAACCGCTGGCGCTTCCTGCAGACCGCAGCCGCCGATCCCAACGTCCGCACGATGAACATTCCCGACTCGATCATGGGCAGCGCCCTGCGCTACGTCCTCTCGCACGAGGTCGGACACTGCCTGGGCTTCATGCACAACATGTGTTCGTCGTCGGCCATTCCCGTCGACTCGCTCCGCTCGCCCTCGTTCACGCAGAAATACGGCACGACCTACTCGATCATGGACTACGCCCGTTTCAACCACGTGGCACAGCCCGGCGACTACGAGCGCGGCGTCAGCATGATGCCTCCCCGCATGGGAATCTACGACGAGTACGCCGTGAAGTGGCTCTACACCTACCTGCCCGACGCCAAGACCCCCGAAGAGGAGCAGCCCTGGCTCGACAACCTCGTCCGTTCGCATGCCGACGACCCGATCTACCGTTACGGCAAGCAGCAGATTTTCAACACCCTCGACCCCACGTCGCTGTCGGAGGACCTCGGCGACGACCACGTCCGCGCTTCGGAGTACGGCATCAGGAACCTCAAATACATCATGAAGCACCTGAACGAGTGGTACGGCGAGGACGACAACGACCTCACGGCCCGCGAGGCGATGTACAAATACCTGCTCAACCAATACCTGACCTACATCAACCACGTCTACAATGTCAAAGGCGGTATGATTATGAACGAGCGCAAGGCCGGCGACCCGCGTCCCTCCTACTCGTTCGTCGACGGCGACTACCAGCGCCGCGCCCAGAAGTTCCTGATCGACCAGCTCCACGACCTCGACTGGCTCGACGATCCCGCACTGCTCAAAGAGCTGCCCCTGCAGGGCAATCTCTCGGTGCGCGTACAGCGTATCCTCGTCTCCTGCATCGAGGCCGACAAGGGCAGCTTCGGCCGCATGATCGACCCCGCCCCGAATGCCTACACGCAGCTCGAGCATGCCGACGACGCGATGAAGGGCATCTTCCGACACACCTATCAGGGCAAGAGTCTCACTCCGCGCGACCGCAGCAACCAGAATTCCTATGTCGACATGCTGCTGATGATTACGCGCCTGGCGCCCAAAAAGAGCTCCGAGAAGGGCATCGCCGCCGACGAACGCGGCATCGGCTTCGCTCCGCAGCTCGATCCGAACGGCTGGAACATCTCGACCGGCAATGTCTATGCAGAGGCTCTCGGCGACGGCGACATGATGTCGCGCATGGAGCGCCAGCTGGAGGCCGACCTGTTCGGCACGTCCAACAAACCCGAGGAGATCGGCGGCTTCGGCTATTTCCGCTCGCTGACCGAATCGCTCTCGCCGCGCGACGCCATGTACTACGGCCGCCTGCTCAAAGTCCGCGACCTGCTGCGCCAGAAGCGCTACACGGGCGACCAGGACACGCGCAACCACTACGAACTGCTGCTCCACCGTATCGAAGGCGCTTTAGAGTAATTTAACCCCAAACAGCGATTCACATTATGAAAAGATATCTGATTTGTCTGCTTTCGCTGCTGCTCCTGTCGGGCGTCTCGACGGCAACTTTCGCCAAGGGCAAGAAATCGAAGAAGAAAGCCCAGACGACAACGGCCGCCGCACCCGCAAAGAAGCAGAGCGAATACGACAAACTTTTTAAAGACAAGCAGGTAAAGACCTCGAAGGGCGGTATCATGACCCTGCACATCGTCGACGACAAACTGTTCGTCGAACTGCCCCTGAAAATGCTCAACCGCGACATGATGCTCATGTCGTCGGTGGCCGAGATCACCGACCACACCGACAGCTATGTCGGCCTCTCGCCGCTGCGCCCGCTGCAGGTCAAATTCGACACGATCAACCGCACGGTCCTGCTGCGCCGCGACCGCAGCCAGTCGGTCGTGGCCGACAACGGCGAGGAGATCCGCCGCGCCCTGGCCCAGAGCAACATGCCGGCGATCCTCGGGTCGTACAAGATCAAAGCCTTCAATGCCGACTCCACGGCCGTGGTATTCGACATGACCGACCTGTTCATCGGTAACGAAAGCCTGCTGACGGCCATCGACCCCCGCTCGGAAACGAAACTCGTGCTGCGCGGCGTCTCCTTCAACCAGAAGAAAGACCGCTCGATGCTCACCGACGTGGCCGCTTTCGACGACAACGCCACCGTCACCAGCTACATCACCTACGACAGCAAAATCGGCAAGACCTACAACAAGGTGACCACCGCCAAGCTGGTGCGTTCGCTGGCCCTGCTGCCCGAAACGCCGATGCGTCCGCGCCTGGCCGACTTCCGCCTGCCGCTGAACGTGCTGGGCAAGTACAACTACCACTCGGACTACAAACTGATGGACCCCGTCTACTTCGCCACCCGCTGGCGCATGGAGCCGTCGGACCAGGCGGCCTACGACCGCGGCGAAGCCGTGGAGCCCAAAGCTCCCGTGGTTTTCTACATCGACACGACCTTCACGGCGCAGATGAGCGCCGCCATCACGAAGGGCATCCTCGAGTGGAACAAGTGCTTCGAGGCCATCGGCTTTAAGAACGCCATCCGCGTCAGGCCGTTCCCCACGCCCGAAGAGGACCCGCAGTTCAGCCCCCAGAACTTCCGCTACAACTGCATCAACTACGTGCCCTCGCTCACGGGCGATACCCGCGTGCGCACCTACGTCGACCCCCGCAGCGGTGAAATTCTCCGCACGACGGTCATGGTCTGCCATAACATGACGTGGGAAATGCCGTTCGAAATCTTCGTCTTCACGGCGCACGCCGATCCCTCGGTGCGCCAGCGCTACATGCCCGACAGCACGCTCTTCGAGCACATCAAAAACCACTTCACGTGGCTCACCGGCGTCGACTGCTTCGGCATGTCGTACAACCTGACCTCGTCGGCGGCCTTCTCCTCGGACTCGCTGCGCCACAACGCCGCATTCACGCGGAAATACGGCACGACCCCCTCGATGCTCGACATCGCCAAATACAACTTCATCGCGCCGATCGACGCCGTGAAGAAAGGCTTCCGCATCACCCCGGTCGGCGTGGGCGAATACGACTACCACGTCGTGAAATGCCTCTACAAGCCCGTTCCCGAAGCCAAGACCTCCGAGGAGGAGCTCAAAGTGATCGAGAAGTGGGTGGACGCCACGGTCGGCAATCCCGTCTACCGCTATGAGAACGCCAAGGACTGCCCCGACTGCGGCGCCAACGACGTGGGCGACGACGACATCAAAAACTTCAAATATGCGTTGGGGAACCTCAAATACTGCATGGAGAACTTCGACAAATGGATCTCCGACGAGGACGACCCCGAGTATCTCTACCGCAACGGCATCTACAACTACCTCTACCGCCGCTACAAGCAACTGCTGACGCAGGTGGCCATCACGGCTTACGGCGTGAAGACCTACGAGCGCAAGGCCAATGACCCCGTGCCCAGTTATGAGTTCACGCCCTACGCGGAGCAGAAGGAGGCTCTCGACATTCTCTACGCCAACCGCTATATGCCCGACTGGGTGCAGCGCCCCGAGCTGGTGCGCCTGATGGGCATTCAGCGCGAACGCATCGAGGAGCACAAGGACTACCTCAGCCTGCTGATGAACGCCACGGCGACCCGCCTGTTCATCTACGAGGGACAGGGCAAGGACCATTTCGACCACAAGCGCTACATCCGCTACATGTTCGACAAGCTCTTCGAGAAGACCCGCAAGGGACAGAAGCTCTCCGACGAGGATTTCTACTACCAGACGAACTTCGCCAAGACGATGATGGCCTCGTCGAAAATAGTGGACCGCAAAGCCAAATACAGGGACGGTTCGGCATCGGCGCTCGCGGCGCAGATCGCCGGCGATCCGAAGGTCCTCGACTTCAGCGATCCCGAGGCGTGCATGAAGACCGTCGAGGAGATGCCGCTGCTCTACTCGCTGCACGACGTGGATTTCGGCCGCGACGAGGTGAGCGCCCAGTACGGAGCGCTGAAAAAATGGCCCGTGATCAACACGCAATCGACACGTCAGCTCTACTACGGCATCCTCAAGGAGCTGCGTCAGGTCGTGAAGCCCTACATCAACAGCAGCGACCGGCGCACCCGCGAACACTACCGTTTCATCTACGAGTCGATCAACCGGCTTATTGACTAAGACTTTGAAGAATCCCCGTCTTCGAAAGTCCGGAGACGGGGATTTCTAATTATCCATTTTACATAACCCGACAGCGTATGAAGAATTTTTTACCCGAAGCAGGTTTTTCCGGCAGACTGATACGGCGCCTGGCCGTCCTGCTGGTGATCTGGGCCGCGGGATTGGGCATCGTCCGCGCGCAGCAGGCGCAGCAGACGATCGCAGTCAATTTCCGCAATGCTACCGTACAGCAGGTTTTCACCTGGCTGGACAACCACACGCAGTATGATTTCGTCTACAACAATTCGCAGATCGAGTCGCTGCCGCGTGTTTCGATACAAATGAACAACACCACCGTCGTCGAGGTGGTGAAACACTGCCTGCGCAACAGCAGCCTCAGCTACCAGATCCGCGGCAACATGGTCGTCATCCGGCCCTCCGACGAGATCAAAAAGGGCACCGAGGAGGCCGTACAGTTCTCCGGCGTGGTTTACGACGAAAACGGCCTGCCGCTGGCCGGCGTGAGCGTCGTGCTCAAGCAGGCGAGCCGCGGCGCCGTGACGGGTCCCGACGGCAAATTCATCCTCAAGGCCCGCCGCTCGGACAACATGACCCTTTCGTTCTCGTTCCTGGGCATGAAGAACCAGGAGATCACGGCTTTCAGCAACGGTAAGCAGGCGCTCAAAGAGCTGGACCGGATCAACGTCCACATGGACCCTGCCGTGAGCGAAATCGGCAACGTCGTGGTCACGGGCATCCTGAACATCGCCCAGAAATCGTTCTCCGGATCGTCGACCACGATCACCGGCGAACAGCTCAAAACCGTAGCGCCCCAGGGCAACGCCCTGAGCGCCATCCAGATTTTCGAACCCTCGTTCCGTATCGCCGAGAACCTCGACATGGGTTCGAACCCCAACGCCCTGCCTCAGATGTACGTTCGCGGACGTTCGGGCATCGGCACCCCCGCCCTCGACGAGAGCCTCACCTCGGAGCATGCGCTCAAGAATGACCCCAACCAGCCGATCTTCATGCTCGACGGTTATGAGGTGCCGATGGAGAAGATCTACGACCTCGACATCGAGCGCATCGAAACCTACACCATCCTGAAAGACGCCGCCGCAACGGCGATGTACGGTTCGCGCGCCGCCAACGGCGTGATCGTCATTACGACCAAACCCCTGCCCGCCGGACGCCTGAACGTCACTTACAGCGGCAACTTCACGATCAACGCCCCCGACCTGTCGAGCTACAACCTGATGAACGCCCGCGAAAAGCTCGAAGCCGAGCGGCTGGCCGGCTACTACGACACGGACGATCCGGGACAGATCGCCACGAAGCTCAAAGAGTACAACGGCAAGTTGCAGAACATCGAGCGCGGCATCGAGACCGACTGGCTCGCGCTGCCGCTGCGCACGTCGTTCGGCCACAAGCACTCGATCTCCATCGGCGGAGCCTCCGACGCCTTCCGTTACGGGCTCGACCTGGGGTACGACGACCAGGAGGGTGTGATGAAAGGCCAGAACCGCAAGAAGATGTCAGCGGCGCTCAACCTGCAATACCAGCACAAGGGCCTCACGTTCCGCAACCAGATGACCACCACGCTGGTCAATTCGCAGGAGTCGCCCTACGGCACCTTTGCGGACTACGTGCGCATGAACCCCTACGACACCTATCTCGACGAAAACGGCAATATCGGTATGAACATGGCGACCTGGCACAGCGGCTCGCCCTACCGCAACCCGATGTACGACGCCACGCTGGGCAGCTTCGACAAGGGCAAGCGCCACGAGTTCTACGACCAGTTCGACGTCCGTTACTACCTCAACAAGAAGATCAACTTCAAGGCCGACATCACGCTGGGATATATCGTCAGCGACTCGGACCGGTTCACCGATCCCGCGGCCGCACGCTTCCAGAACACCGAGAAGAAAGGCCAGCTGGTAACTTCCCGGCAGAAGCAGTCGAGCTACGACTTCAACTTAAAGGGCTACTACAACGACCAGATCGGCCGTCACAACATCAATTTCGTCGTGGGTCTGAACATCCGCGAAGAGAAGACCAACTACGAAGGATTCACTTACAGCGGATTCCCCGAAGGCGGGTTCTCGGCCCCGGGCTATGCCAAGGACATCGACACGAAGAGTTTCATCGAAGGCAAAAACCGGTTGTTCGGCGCCCTCGCCGTGCTCAACTACTCGTACAACGACGTGATCTTCGGCGACCTTTCGGGACGTATCGACGGCAGCTCGCAGTTCGGTTCCAACAAACGTTTCGCCCCCTTCTTCTCGACCGGTGCCGGCGTCAACATCCACAACCTGAAATTCTTCAAGGAGAACACGCCGTGGCTCACGCAGTTCAAACTGCGCGGAACCTACGGCATGACGGGTAAGGTATCGTTCCCCTCCTACGCCGCACAGAACAAGTACGAGATGTTCACCGACTGGCAGTACCCGACGGGCGACGGCGTGCAGATCATGTATCTGGGCAACCCCAACCTGAAATGGGAACGGACGCTTCAGACCGACGTGGGTTTCGAATTCGAGATCCTCAACGGGCTGTTCTACGCCAAATACAACTACTACATCAAGGACACCCACGACAACATCGCCGACATGTTCATCCCGACCTCGTCGGGCTTCACCTCCTACAAGGAGAACATCGGCCGCATGGATAACCGCGGACACGAAATCAAGCTCCAGAGCCGCGTCGTCAACACCCGGAACACGATCGTCAACCTGATATTCAACGGTGCATCGAACAAGGGCAAGCTCAAAAAGATCTCCAATTCGCTGAGAGCCTACAACGACCGCGTGAACGAGCACTACAACTCCAATCTGGGCGGCAACGACGTACAGTCCACTCCGCTGCTGCGCTACGTCGAAGGCGGCTCGCTGACGGGCATCTACGCCATGCGTTCGCTGGGCATCGACCCCGGCACCGGCAAGGAGCTCTACATGCGCCGGGACGGTTCGACTACCTTCAAGTGGGACCCCGCCGAGAACGTGCTGGTGGGCGACACCGAGCCCACGATGAGCGGTTCGTTCGGCGCGAGCGTCTACTGGAAAGGCTTCACGCTCGACACCTATTTCATGTACGAATGGGGCGGACAACGCTACAACCAGACACTCCGCACGACCATCGAGATGGCCGACATTCTCAACAGCAATTGCGACCGCCGCGTGCTGAGCGACCGCTGGATCAAACCCGGCGACATCGCCCGTTTCCGCGATATCAAGGACTACAACTCGGTGACGCGCCCCACCTCGCGTCTGGTACAGAATTACAGCTACCTCAACATGTCGAGCCTCTCGGTAGGTTACGAATTCAAACGCGACATGATCCGCAAGCTGGGCCTCTACCGCCTCAAACTGCAGTTCAACTGCCGCGACCTGTTCACCGCCAGCTCGATCCAGGTCGAGCGCGGCCTCTCGTCACCCTATGCGCGTGCGTTCACTCTTTCCGTCAACGCTTCCTTCTAAAAATGCGTGAATCATGAAAACAAGAAAGATATATCTCGCTTTGCTCCTCCTCGCCGCAACGATGACCACAGCCTGCGAGGAGTGGCTGAAAATAGAGCCCGAATACGAAATTACCGATACGGACCTCTATAAAAACACCGCCGGCTACTACAAAGTCATCAACGGCCTCTACCGCCAGATGTCGGACTTCTCGCTCTACGGCAAGGAGCTCTCGTGGGGTATGACCGACGTGTGGGCACGCTACTATGCCATCGACCCCGCCAGCGACTACAAGTCCTATCCCCAGATGTACAACCTGGAATACGAGGCCAAGGAGGCCGCCTCGGCCGCCTCGGCCGCCTGGAGCGCCGGTTACAAGATCATCGCCCAGGCCAACGACCTGATTGCAAACACCGAGAAGACCGGCGCGGATTTCTTCACCAACGAAGAGGTCGACCGCAACACGATCCTCGGCGAAGCCTACGCCATCCGCGGCATGATGCACTTCGATCTGCTGCGCCTGTTCGGAGCGTCGATGGAGGTCGATGCCGACGGACGCTACATCCCCTATGTCGAGACCTATCCTTCGACGGTCAACCCGCCGATTTCGAACCGGGACTTCATGGCAAAGGTGATCGACGACCTGGAGAAGGCCCGCGACCTGCTTAAAACGCTCGACGTCGAGGTCAACCCCTCCTATGCCACGTCGACAGCCTACCGTTTCTTCGCGTCGACCAATCCCCCGCAGGGCAAGTTCTACAACAACCGCGGCACCCGGCTGAACTACTACGCCGTGACGGTGCTGCTGGCCCGCGCCTGCCTCTGGGCCCAGGAGACCGACGACGCGCTGACCTACGCCCAGGAGATCATCGATCTGGTGACCGCCAAGACGCTCATCATGCTGACCACCCAAACGCTCAGCTCGATCGCCTCCTCCCCGAAGATATTCGACGAACTGCTTTTCGGTTTTTACAACGAGAAGCTGGTGGAAACCTACGAGCCCTATGCCAATAAGGACAATCCGCGCCAGCTGGCCATCGACGACAAGACCTTCTTCACCACCCCGTCGAACGACCGGCGCTCCGGATTTATCAACACGTCGACCGACTTCCAGACAAAGTACACGGTCAAAGTTTCCACCGAGAAAGATAAAATCATTCCGAACATCCGTATCAGCGAGGCTTACTACATCGCTGCCGAGTGTCTTTACAAGACCGACATGCAGGCGGCAGCCAACAACCTGATGACCGTTCGCAAGGCCCGCGGTTATTCGTCACCCGCGCTTTCGGGCTCGACGACCGAAGAGGCATTCTGGGAGGCCCTGACCTATGAATACCGCAAAGAGTTCATCGGCGAAGGACAACTCATCTTCTTCTTCAAGCGAACTAACCGCCCGATCACTTTCTCCGGAGGTAATTTCAACCATGCGGGCAAACTCACCCTGCCTATTCCCGACAGTGAAAGCGCAATCTAACGGATGAAACACATGAAAGCAGACACGATGAAAAAGACGATAGCCATACTTGCAGCTGCAGCCTCGCTGTTTGCGACGGCCTGCAACAAATCGGAGATTCTCGATCCGACCGACCAGCGGTACATCTACATGTCGTATCCGGAAAGCGGCAATCCGGTCTTCAATTTCTCATTCGTCTCCACGATCAAGGAGACCGTGGAGATCGCCGTGCCGATCAAATTCGCCGGCCGGCCGCTGACCGAAGACCTCGCCTATGCCGTGAAAGTCTATCCTGGAAATAAGGATACGACGCTGAAAGAGGGCGAGGAGTACGAATTACCGGAACTGATCTTCCACAAAGAGGACTTTTGCGACACGATCTTCGTCACGGTCCATAAGACCGCCCGGATGGAGACCGGCACTTACAACCTCAAATTCAGTCTCGAAAGCAACGACAATTTCCACGCTACGCAGACCGGCTTCCTCGAAGCCGAACTCCGCGTTACTGCCCAGATTTCACAACCTTCATGGTGGAACCAGAACGTCATTGACTTTTACCTGGGCGGATACAGCGACAAGAAATTCAGGCTCTTCTCCCAGAATATCTTCGTGGGCGATTACGGCGAACTGGACGACAGTGAAAAGCAATACTATGCCCTCAAGTTCAAATACTGGCTCGAAGATCAGACGCCACCGGTAGAGGATGAAGACGGGACACTGATGAAAGTGGCAATCCAGGGTTAACCTTTAAACGAGACAGATTATGAAAAGATACAAATTTCTGCTTCTGGCAGTTGTGGCGGCGCTGGTAACCGGATGTTACGGCGACGACACGAACCTCGACTACAAGACGCTCGACCTGCCGGCAATCGACAATCCGGAGAACGACCCGGCGCTGTTCATACCGAACCGGGCCTACAAGGTCAAACTCCACGACCGGCTGCAGATCACGCCCAATGTGGTTTACAAGGACATGAACGACCTTTCGTACAAATGGATCATCGACGGTCAGCTCTACTCGACGACCAAGGACCTCGACTGGCTGTGCGAGATCGAAACGTCGCGCGTATCCGGAGTTTATGAGATTCACCGCAATTCGGCGGGCAACTCCCAGATATATTCGTTCAGCATCGAGCTCGACGAACCTTATCTCGCGGGATTCAGCCTGTTGGTCGAGGAGCAGGGACAGCTGCGCTACGATTTCATCAGCTACACGAGCGGCCAGCCCTACAACTACACGTACAACAAGAACGCCGCCCACGATCTGTTCCCCTTCACGGGCAGCAATCCGCGCTTGAAGGAGTACTGGTCGTGCGAAGCATCGAACATCATCGGAGAAGAGATGTTCCTCGACGACGATCCCGCCAACTGCTTCTCGTTCGACGGCCACACGCTCGCTCCGACGCTGAAACTGTCGCAGGAGTTCATCAACGACGAACTGCCCGCCGGACTCCGCGTCAAAGATTTCATGCACGGCGGCTTCGTCAGCTACCTGCTGGCCGACGACGGACGGGTCTTCCAACGTCGGGGTACACGCATTTACTATACGGGACGCTTCATGGACCTGCCGATGCAATACAAAGGCAAACAGATCAAAGGTGTAAAGTTAATCGGTCCGAGGTATGCCGAGCAGTATGGCCTGATCTACGACGAATCGGAAGGATCGGGACGCCTCCTGCTGGTCAACTTCGATTACAGTACGGCGGAGAAATATACCCCGACCAGACAAGGTATTATCAGCGAATTTCCGGATAACAGCAACCTGAGCAATATTACCGATTACGAACTTATCGACGGTTGGTACGTCAGGAATTCGAATTCGATGGCTTCGGGAACCGACAAAGGGTCGAGTATCGTCATGCTGTTCCGCAAGAAATCCGACGGCCAATACTATACCCGCGAAGTAAGGGTCACCTATGCGACAGCGACTTCAGCCGTGACTGCCGTCACCGAAGTCTACGAAGAGGTGTACCGCCAACTGCCCGAATTCGGTCCCGACAGCAAGATCTGTGTGATCCGCACCGACGGCCAGGGAGCTTCCTTCATGCCGCCCGAAGGATATATCTACTACACCTCCGCATCGGATGCACGCAAAGTATTGGGAAAACCCCGTACGTCGAAGAATGCCCCGGCCGAATTCCACACATTCGACAGCGAGGTCGTATCCATCGACCATGAGACCTACACACGGCGCAGCTGCTACCTGATCTTCGCATTGGCCGACGGAACGGCAATGGTGTACACCACGCTGGGTGAACATCTGAGCCCGACGACCAACCTCGCCACGTTCGAAGAGCAACGCGTGGTAGCCACCTTCCAGGTCGACGGCAAAATCCGCTGGGCCGGTTGTAAATACGGAAACATTGCGAATTACTAATTCGGAAAGCAAGGTACGAAAAAGCCGCTCCCCGAAGGGGAGCGGGAATAAAAAATGTAACGATCCGATAATTCGGATCGTTACATTTTTTGCATCGGTAAATGATTGCTTTTGTCACATCCAAACTCTGATGATAAAAAATCACATCCACTAAATACTTTTGACATCAAAAGTACATGAGACTATTCTAAGTAGACCATGATGTTGCCGCTGATCTGCTGCAGCGATATTTCGCACAGCTTGGTGTTGTACTGCGCCGTGAGGATGCGCTCCTCGGCGTCCAGCAGGCTCTTCTGCGCCTCGCGCATCTCGATACCCGGCAGGTCGCCCAGCAGGTAACGCTCCATGGCGATCTCGTAATTCTCCTTGGCGGCGATCAGATTCTCCTCCTCGAGCAGGATCACCTCGAGGTTGTTGCGATAAGCCTGCCAGAAATTCGACAGGTCGGCGCGTAGTGACTGTTCCAATTGCTGGCGGGTCAGCCGGGCGTTGTCGATGCCGATGCGGGCGTTGCGCTGTTCCCGGCGGCGGTTGCCGTCGAAGATCGTGAATCCCACCTGCACTCCGGCATTCAGCCCCAGCGTCCCGCGTGAACGGTTCGCGCCGGTGCCGTAACGGTTGTAACCGTAGCCGTAACCCGTCGTCAGGTTGACATAGGGGTAGTTGCGTGCCTGAACGGTTTTCAGGTCGAGTTCGGCCAGCGTATTGTCGTGCTCGGCCATCAGCAGCGAAGCGTTCGCCGAGAGGGTTTTTTCGAGCAGGACGCTCCATTCGAGGGTGCTGTTGACGCGGATCAGCGTGTCGCGGATACAGAGTTTTTCGTCGAGATTTTCGCTGGCCAGCAATTCGTTGATGCGGATGCGCGAGGCGGTCACCAGTTCGTGCTGGGACATGTATTTCGAACTGTCGGCATTGAAATCCACACGGGCCTGCAGCAGGTCGAGGCGCGAGAAGTTGCCTACCTGCACACGCGCTTCGGTGATGCGGAGCCGCTCGCGCGAAAGGCCCACGGCATAGCGGAAATTCTGCAGGCGCAGCGTTTGTTGAATATAATTGTAGTATTCGGCCGTCAGGCTGGCCATGAAATCCTCGATGGTGATGCGGGTCTTCAGGGCTCCCATCTGCTGCATCTCCTTCAGACGCTTGTAGTTGGTGCGGATGCGGAATCCGTCGAACAGCGTCCAGTTCACCGCCAGCCCCACGCTGGCCGTCTGGTCGTAGACGTTCGACTCGCTCACGGCATCGCCCTCGCGCGGGGTGGTCGTGCGGTCGTTGTCGAGCGTCCCCGTGTATCCGGCCGAAAGGCCGATCGTGGGCAGCATCCCGGCGTTCCCGGGCGTGGCGTCGTTATCGCTGATCTGCTCCTCGTTGCGGACGATACGCACGTCGTAATTCTGTTCGAGCCCGATCTCCAGGCATTTGCGCAGGGTCAGCGGGGCGGACGCCTCCCGGGCCGACGGCATCTCCTGCGCCCCGGCTGCGGCGTATGCTCCCAGCAGCATGACCGTTAATAATGCTCTTTTCATGCGTCGTTGTTTTTCGATTGCTTAATCCGGTTCGTCGAGACGTAGCTGTAAATCGCCGGAACGATGTAAAGTGTCAGCAGCGTCGAGACCACCATGCCGCCCACGACGGCCACGCCCATGGCGATACGTCCGTTGGCGCCCTCGCCCGAGGCGACGGTCAGCGGCAGCAGGCCCAGGATGGTCGAGGCCGAGGTCATCAGGATCGGGCGCAGGCGTTGCAGCGACGCTTCCTCGATGGCGCGCATCTTGTCCAGCCCCGCCTCCTGCTTCTGGTTGGCGAACTCGACGATCAGGATGCCGTTCTTGGCCACCAGTCCGATGAGCATGATGATGCCGATCTGGCTGAAAATATTCATCGTCTGCTCCGTGCCCCACATGAAGACCAGCGCGCCGGCGATGGCCAGCGGCACGGTGAGCATGATGACGAGCGGGTCTTTGAAACTTTCGAACTGCGCCGCGAGGATCAGGTAGATCAGCAGGATGGCCAGCACGAAGGCGAACATCAGGCTCGATGAACTTTCGCGGAACTCCTTCGAATCGCCGGCCAGCGCCGTGCGGAAGTCGTCGCCGAGCACCTCGTCGGCGATGCGGTCCATCTCGTCGAGACCCTGGCCGATGGTCTTGCCCTTGGCCAGTCCGGCCGATACGGTGGCCGAAATGAAGCGGTTGTAGTGGTAGAGCTGCGGAGGCGCGACGTTCTCCGCCATCGAGATCAGGTTGTCCAGCTGGATCATCTCCCCCTTGTCGCTGCGCACGTAGATCGAACGCAGGTCGGCGGGTTTGTTGCGCTGCTGGCGGTTGATCTCGGCCAGTATCTCGTATTGCTTGCCGTTCATGTAGAAATAACCCAGTCGTTGGCCGCTGAGCCCGTACTGGAGCGTCTGGGCGATGTTGCGCGTCGAGACGCCCAGCATGTTGGCCTTGTCGCGGCTGACCTCGATGCGCACTTCGGGTTTGCTGAATTTCAGGTCCACGTCGGCCATCTGGAACACGGGGCTTTCGTAGACCCGGGTCATGAATTCGGGCAGCACCTCCTGCAGCCGTTCGAGGTTGGTGGCCTGGAGGACGTACTGTACGGGCATACGTCCGCGGCGTCCGCCGAAGGTGCTCTGCTGCTGTACGAAAGAGCGCGCCTTGGTCTTCGAACGAACGGCGGCCGAGATCTGTTCGGCGATCTCCATCTGCGACCGTTCGCGGGTCGAGATGTTCGTCAGGGCGATGCGGACGTTGCCCGAGCCGCTCGACACGCGGGCCGTCACGGACTCGGCTTCGGGCACGAGCGAATCGACCAGGCGGTTGATATCCTCGGTGTAGTCGCGGATGTATTCGTAGGTGGCTCCCTCCGAGCCGCGGGTGGTGATCGAGATTTGCGAACGGTCCTCCAGCGGGGCCATCTCGGCCGGGATGGTGCTCCACAGCCAGCCGATCAGCACCACGGTCAGCACCACGATCGGCAGGGCGATCCAGCGGCGGCGCAGGAACGCTGCGAGCGTGCGGCTGTAAAAGTCGTTGAGCCAGACGAAGAAAGGTTCGGTCTTGCTGTAAAACCAGCTTTTCTTCTCCTGGCGGACGAGCAGTTTCGTCGCCAGCATCGGGGTGATGGTGAGCGCCGCAAAGGTCGAAATGACCACGGCGCCCGAAATCACCATGCTGAATTCGCGGAACAGGCGCCCGGTCATGCCCTCCATGAAGACGATCGGGAAGAAGACGGCGATCAGCGTGATCGAGGTGGAGATCACGGCGAAGAAAATCTCCTTGGCGCCCTCGATGCCGGCGTCGCGGGGCGTCATGCCGCGTTCGATGCGGATGTAGATGTTTTCGGTCATCACGATGGCGTCGTCGACGACCAGTCCCACCGACAGCACCACGGCCAGCATCGACAGCACGTTGATCGAGAATCCCGCGGCGTACATGATGAAGAAGGTGCCGATCAGCGATACGGGGATGACGATGCAGGGGATGAGCGTCACGCGCCAGTTGCGCAGGAAAAGGAAAATGATGATGATGACCAGTATGAAAGCCTCGTAAACGGTGCTCTTCACCTCGTCGATCGAGGCGCGGATGAAGCGCGTGTTGTCGAATCCGTAGGAGGTCACCACGTCGTCCGGGAGGTCCTTTTTCATCGACTCCATGCGCTTGTAGACGGCGTCGGCTATCTCGATGTGGTTGGCGCCTGGCTGGGGGATCACCACCACGCCGACCATCGGGATGCCGTTCATTTTCATGTAACTGCGCGTGTCCTGCGGACCCAGTTCGGCGCGTCCCACGTCGCTCAGGCGGATGATGCGGTCGGCGTCCTCGCGCACCACCAGGTCGTTGAACTCCTGCGTGGTGTGCATCAGGCCCATCGTGCGGATGGTCAGCTCGGTGGTGTTGCCCTCGATGCTGCCCGAGGGCAGTTCGACATTCTCGCGGTCGAGGGCGTTTTTGATGTCGGTGGGGGTGACGCCGTAACCGGCCATCTTGGCCGGATCGAGCCACAGGCGCATCGAGTAGCGTTTCTCGCCCCATATTTGCACGCCGCTCACGTCGCTGATGGTCTGCAACTGCTCTTTGACCGTGAGGTCGGCGATCTCGCTCAGTTCCAGCAGCGACCGCTTGTCGCTCTGGATGGTCACCATCAGGATCGGCGAGGCGTCGGCGTCGGCTTTGGTCACCGTCGGGGGATCGCAGTCGCGGGGCAGGTAGCGCTGGGCGCGCGACACCTTGTCGCGCACGTCGTTGGCGGCGGTTTCGAGGTCCACCGAGAGCTCGAACTCCACGGTGATACGGCTCTGGCCCTGACTGCTGACGCTCGACAGCGAACGGATGCCCGGGATGCCGTTGATGTTCTGTTCGAGCGGCTCGGTAATCTGGTTTTCGATTACGTCGGCATTGGCGCCCGGATAGGAGCAGGTGACGGAGATGATCGGGTTGTCGACGCTGGGGTACTCCCTCACGCCGAGGTAGCTGTACCCGATGAAGCCGAATAGCAGGATGATGATCGTCAGCACCGAGGCCAGGACGGGCCGCCGGATGCTCAGTTCGGAAATATTCATGCGGCGGCTGGTTTATTCGACGGTGTCGAGTTTGACGGGAAGGCCTTCGCGCAGCTGGAGGGTTCCGGAGGTGATGAGCGTGTCGCCGACGTTCAGTCCTTTGAGTATCTGTATCTCGGCGTCGGTCCGCAGGCCGGTCGTCACCTCCACGGCGTGCGCCCGGCCCCCTTTGCAGAGGTAGACCTTGTCCACGCCCATCTCGGGAACGATGGCTTCGGTCGGTATGGCGATGGCGTTCGGGATGTCGTGCAGGCGGATTTGCACCGTGACGAAGCGGCCCGGCAGCAGCCGTCCCTGCGCATTGGAATAGTGCGCGCGCACGGCGAAGGTGTGCGTCGCCAGGTCGATCTTCGATTCGGTGGCGTAGACCGAACCCTGGAAGGTCGCCTGCTGTCCGTCGACCGTGAACGAGAGCTTCGTGCCGGGTTTGATCTGGTTGGCGTAGCGTTCCGGAACGAAGAGGTCGATCTTCAACGGCTGTATCTTGGCCAGCTTGGCCACCACGACGCTCGGCGAGGCGTAGGCGCCCTCGCTGACGTTTCTGAGACCGATTACGCCGTCGAACGGTGCGCGGAGTTCCGTGAGCGCGATGTTCGACTTCACGATGTCGATGTCGGCATTGAGCGTCGCCAGCTCCGTGCGGGCCTGCTCGTAAGCTTCCTGGCTGACGGCGTCTTTCTCCAGCAGGGCGCTTTGGCGGTAGACACGGTCCTCGGCCAGTTTGAGCTGCGCCTCGTAGCGGCGCAACTGTGCCAGCAGCGGTTGGTCGTTCACCTTGGCCAGCAGGTCGCCTTTTTTGACGGCCGTGCCCTCCCTGAAATTGATCGCCACGATCTTGCCCGAGGTCTCGAACGAGAGGTCCACCTCCTCGTCGGGCAGCAGGTTGCCTACGGTGGTGATTCCGTCGGTCAACTGCTGGGGGCGTATGACGAGCCCGTTGACGTTCAGGATGCTCGTCCTGCGCGGGGCGACCGCCGCAGCCGCATCGGGCTCGACGGTTGCTTTGCCGTTCATGAGGTTATAGAGGCCCAATGCCAGGCAGAATACCACGAGAATAACGGCCGTGATGATCCATTTTTTCTTTTTATTCATAACAGAGAGTAAGGTTTGCGTTGAGGGTCGTATGCAAAGATACGATAAAATGCGGTTTTGTCAGCGACTACCGCCGGCAAAACAAGCCTTTGAAATTCAAAATTACGGCTTTCGGCAGAATTGCCCGTGCTCTGGCCGGCGAAACGGAAAAAATCGGGGGTGAAATCTCTGTTCTCCGAAAATGTTTTATCAAAGTAGCACAAAAAAGGCAGTTACAACAATGTAACTGCCTGATTGCGGCCCTTATATGGACCTTGCTTGTGACACCGACAGGACTCAAACCTGTAACCTTCTGATCCGTAGTCAGATGCTCTATTCAATTAAGCTACGGTGCCGAATTGCAGGTGCAAATGTAGGGCAAAAATCCGAAACGCGCAAATAATTCGACGGAAATTTTACCGAAAAAAATGATTCGTTCGAATGTCTGATATCATCCTCCCGATTATCAGTGATTTATAGGTTGATGCTATTTTATCAGTTTCTCCAATCGCTCCTGCAGCAGGCGGCCGGACACGTTTTTTGCCGCAATCGTGCCGTCGGGAGCGATCAGGAAGTTGGAGGGGATGAAGCGGATGCCGTACATCGCCGCGGCCGGGCTCGCCTTGCCGCCGCTTTCGGAGATCACGTTCGTCCATGCGAGGCCGTTCTCTGCGACGAACCGCTTCCAGCACGCTGCATCGCTGTCGATCGACACGGCGTAAATCTCGAATCCGCGCCCTTTGAGGACTTCGTAAGCCTCCTTTAAGTGCGGAATCTCCCGGCAGCAGGGACCGCACCACGTGGCCCAGAAATCCAGCAGCACCCAACGTCCGGTGCCCACGAGCGACGAGAGGGCGATGGCTTCGCCCGCGGTGTTTTTCAGCGTGAGGTCCATGTAGGGTTGTCCCACGGCCGACCGCTCGGTTGCTTCGATTTGCCGCCGTACGCTCTCCAGCACGGGATGATGCTGCAACTCGGCAGGGAACTGCGCCAGCCGTTCGCGGGCGCGTGCCGGATCGGCATCGGTGCGCCGTGCGTAGAGAAACGCTCCCAAGAGGTTGTCACGGTTGGCTTCCAGCACGTCGCCCGGAATCTGGCGGTAGATGCGCCCCAACGAGTCGATCCGCTGTTTGCGCCCGGGGGTGTCGGGCTCGTTTTCCAATGCCTGCAGGACGTTGCCGAGCGACACCTGGGCGGCATTCATGGCGTTGAATGCCTCGTTCATCGGCGTTCCCGTGAACTGGTAACTGCGCACATCGCCCGTCGCCTCGAGCCGGATGTCGCCGGCTTCGAGCAGGATCGGGGCCCCGACGCGACTGTTGCCGTGGATCAGGTCGGCGATCACCGGTCCGTCCACATACCCGCGAATCCGGAAGGAGCCGTCGGGGCGGACTACCGTGACGGCCAGCAGCGAATCGTCCTGATAGGGCGAGCGCAGGCGGAGCGTGTCGCCGGGGGCGAAGTCGGTCCTGCCCGAAAGGGAGTAGTTGGGACCGCCGCAGCTGCACAGCAGGGCGGCGAGGAGGAACAGTGCGGAGTGTTGTTTCATGGTAGGTTTTATTTGATCTCCCGGTCGGGGTTCTTTTTCAGGAATTGCTCCCAGCTCTGCGATCCCCCTTTCGACGCGGCTTTCTTGCCCCCGCCGAGTCCTTTCACCCGTTCGCCGCCCAGCGCGGCGTTGAGCGGACTGGCTGTGGTGAAGTAGTGGCACAGCGCGACGGCCATGCCGTCCGTGGCGTCGAGACGTTTGGGAGGCTGGTCGATGGTGAGCATGCGGCAGACGATCGAGGCTACCTGCTCTTTGGCGGCCGATCCGCGGCCGGTGATCGACTGTTTGATGCGCATCGGGGCGTATTCGAAGACGTCGATCCCGCGGCTCAGCGCCGCCGCCATCGCGACCCCCTGGGCCCGTCCCAGTTTGAGCATCGACTGCACGTTCTCGCCGAAGAAAGGCGATTCCAACGCCACCTCGTGCGGAGCATACTCGTCGACCAGCGCCCCGACCCGTTCGAAGATGTAGCGCAGCTTGGCGTAGGGATCAGGGAGTTTGTGCAGGTCGATGTCGCCCAGCACGACGGAGCGCACCGTGCGTCCTTCGACCTCGAGCACGCCGTAACCCATGTAGTTCGTGCCGGGGTCGATGCCCATGATGCGGTATTTTTCCGGAGTTTTCAAAATGCTGTCAATAGAGACCCCTCCTTCCCGCCGAAACGGAACGGAGGGGTGTCGGATTGTCGGGTTTTATTGGGCCAGCAGCTCAGCGACCTTCTCGTAAAGCGCCTCGCCGCGGAGGTTTTTGGCGACGATCTTGCCGTCGCTACCGATCAGGAAATTCGACGGGATGCCCTGCACGGCGTAATCCCGGGCGGCCTGGTTGTCGAAACCGTTCACCTGGCTGACGTGCACCCAGTTCATGTCGTTCTGGTCGATGGCTGCGAGCCATTTTTCACGGTCCTTGTCGAACGACACGCCGTAGATCTCGAATCCCGTTTTATGGAATTCGGCGTAGGTTTTTTTCAGGTGGGGAACCTCGCCCATGCAGGGGCCGCACCACGAAGCCCAGAAATCGAGCAGGACGTATTTGTTCGCCGGGTTTTCGACGACCGATTTGAGCGACACCTCTTTACCGGCGGCATCGGGCTGCACGATGTCGATGTAGGGCTGTCCCGCATCGGTTCTGATCTTCTGCTCGGCGTTCTCCTTCAGTTTCACGAGTATTCCGGTCTGCTGCATGGCTGCCGGGAATTTGGCGATTTCGTCCAGCAACTCCTGTCCCGAAAGTTCGTAGCCTAATTCCTGTGCCAGCAGTATGGCGCCGAAGAGGTTTCCGCGGTTCTGTTCCATGACCGTACGGGTCAGTTGGCTGTATTCGGCGTTGATGGCCTCACGGCGTTCGTCGCTGGTGTTCGGGTTGCGGAACTCGTCGACCAGTGCGTGACTGGCCGCGGCATAGGCGTCGCTGGCGTCGTTGGCCGGCGTGCCCGTCACGCGTTTGCGGTAGGTGTTCTCCGCATCGTCGTTCACCATGATCTGCCCCGGTTCGAGAATCAGCATCGTGGCGAACGTCGCACCCTGGTCGCGGGCGTCGCGCAGAATTGCCACGGCCGGAGTTTCGGCGATGCCTGAAAGGCGGAATTTACCCTCTTTGACGGCAGCCGAGTCGAGGATGACTTCCTCTTCATCGAAGAGGTAGACTTTGTCGTTGATGCCGGCGACGGCACCCTCGACGGTGTATTTGTTTTTGTTGCCGCAACTGCACAGCACGGCCGCCGCTGCTGCAAGGATCAGGATTTTTTTCATATCTGTTGGTTTTTGGTGAGTTCTGCGAGCCGTTTTTCCAATTCGCGGACCTGCTTCTCCAGGTCGGGCAGCCGTTTGAAAACGGCCGACGAACGGTGGTACTGCATGCCCGGGAGTGCCGGATAGCCCATGCGCACCTCGTCGTCGGGGACGGCCTTGTCGATGCCGCTCTTTGAGCCGACTTTCACGCGGTCGCCGATCACGACGTGGTCGGCGATGCCCACCTGTCCCGCGAGGAAGCAGTTGCGCCCCACCCGCGAGGTTCCGGCGATGCCGGTCTGGGCCGACGATACGGTGTTTTCGCCGATCTGCACGTTGTGGCCGATCTGGATCAGGTTGTCGAGCTTCACGCCGCGGCGGATGATCGTCGAGTCGGTCTTGGCGCGGTCGATGCAGGTGTTGGCGCCGATCTCCACGTCGTCCTCGATGATGACGTTGCCCAGTTGGGGGATTTTGTCGAAACCGCCCTGCGCGTTGGGCATGAATCCGAAGCCGTCGGCGCCGATCACCGCGCCGGCGTGCAGGATGCAGTTCGCACCCACGACACACCCTTCGTAAATCTTCACCCCGGGGTAGAGTACGGTGTTGTCGCCGACGGTGACGCCGCGCCCGAGGTAGACCTGCGGGTAGACCTGGCATCCCTTGCCGATGCGCACGCCCTCTTCGACGACCGTGAAATCGCCGATGTAGCACTCGTCGCCCACCTCGGCCTCGGACGATACCGATGCACGGTCGCTGATCCCCTTGCGGCGGGGTTTGGCGGCGTTGTACATCTCGAGCAGCTTCAGGACGCAGGCCCCTGCGTCGTCGACTTTGATGAGCGTCGCGGCCACCGGCTGCGACGGCGTGAACGTACGGTCCGTGAGGACGATCGAAGCGCCCGTGGTGTAGAGGAACGATTCGTATTTGGGGTTGGTGAGGTAGCTCAGCGATCCGGCTTTGCCCTCCTCGATCGACGAGACGGTGTGTACTTTGGCGTTCTTGTCGCCGACGATTTCGCCGCCCAGAAATCCGGCTATCATTTCAGCTGAAAATTCCATATGTCAGAAAAATTGAAAGTTAAAAAATACTTTTGGGTGATAATCCGGTCGCGTGCGACAAGCCCCTCCCGAGGGAGGGGTTTGGGGTGGGGTCAGATTTGTAAACGCAACCAAAGGTTGCGACTGCGCCCCTCCTGAGCACCATGAGAAGCCTTTTGACCGGACTGCGTTTCTCATAGGTACTTGTTAATGTCTATTCCTTCGGGCATGAATTCCTCGACGTTGCGGCCGAACGAGAGCACCTCGCGCACGGTCGACGACGAGATGTCGGCCACGGGCGAGGGGGTGAAGAGCATGACGGTCGTGATGTCGGGATAGATGCGGTGGTTGGTGGACTCCATCGTGCGTTCGTATTCGAAGTCGGTGGTGTTCCTCACGCCGCGGATGATGGCGCAGGCGCCCACCGCCTCGGCGAATTCGCCCGTCAGCCCGGTGTAGATGCGGGCTTCGACGCGCTCCTCGTTGCGGAAAACGTCGTCGATGAGCCGTTTGCGGTTCTCGACCGTCAGCAACCCCTGCTTCGAGGAGTTGTTGCCGATGCCGATCACCACGCGGTCGAAGAGATTCAGGGCCTCTTCGACCAGCGCGGCGTGGCCGCGTGTGAAAGGGTCGAACGACCCGGGGAATATTGCTGTCCGTTCCATAATTGTCAAAGGTGCCCTAAAAGGGGCGTTATGCCCCCAAAGGTAGGAAAAAAACGGAAATACCCGTAGGTTTTCCCGTTTTATTCGTTCGGAGCCCTTGCGCCTTACCGCTCGATCTTCACGTATTCGGCATGAACGATCCGTGTGTGGGGATTCGCCGAGACGATCTCCTGCCGGAGCGCCTTCGTGCCCCAGCGGATGAAGAGGAAGCGGCGGGGGATGCGGTGGACCACCTGCCGCAGGGTGTCGACGCTGCGGATGCGGCATTCGGCCGAGTCGCGGCCGATGCGGCCCTCGACGGTGACCCACGCATCGCTCCAGCGGAACAGCCGCACCGAGTCGCGCACGGGAAGCGAGTCGCGGAGCCGGATGACGACGGTGTCGCGCAGCGGGGTGCGGATTGCGGCTTCGGTGGCTGTCACGGCTTTTGCGGCGGCCTCCAGACGGCGGATTTTGAGCCCCAGGCGGCGGATCTCTTCGGCGTCGGCCGCGCGCAGGGCCTCGAACTCCCCGCACCGCAGCCGTAGGACCTGTGCCGAGGCGGCCTCCTGCCCGGCCCGCGTGCGGTAGTGCGCGACGTCGGCCGCGAGGGCGCTCTGGTTCTGGACGAGCCGCCGGTTTTCGGCGTGGTAGCGGCGGTAGGTGAATGCGAACAGCGCCGTCACGGCGACGGCGTACAATAAAAGGTATTTTTTCATGGTTTTCGGGGTTTGGTTCCCCGAAAGGTAAGACGGAAAGGGCCGGTGCGGTTTCTATTTTTTCGGAAAAGGAGGGGCAGCGGCTTCTTGGCGGATAGCGTATGTATGGTCTGTCGCCTTAAAACCCGCTTTCTAAGCGGGAGGAAATTCGTTCGGCGATGAGCGTCATCAACGGCTGCCCGTCGCAGCGCGCAAGGGCGGTGATGCCCCGGTGGTCGGCGAAGAAGAGTTCGTCGATATGCGGCAGATCCCTGCGCCCGAAAGGCTCCTCGCGCAGTTCCAGCCCTGCGGCCCGCACGGCCTGCACGGTCAGTTCGCGTTCGACGCTTTTCGTGCCGGGAGCCGCCAGCACCGTGTGCCCCGCGACGGCGAACAGCGGGGCGTTGTCGGCTTCGCGGAGGATTCCCTCCCGGTCACAGCGCACGGCTACGTCGGCTCCGGCCCGCTCCGCCATGCGGCGGGCCAGCTGCGCTGCCGCCTCGCGGGCCGAGGTCGGGGCCTCGGTGAGCGGCAGGTCGTAACAGAGCGTCACGGCTTCGGGCTGGAGGCTCCGGAAAGCGTAGCCGTCGTAGAGCGACACCCCTGCGGGCACGAGCCGTTCCTCCCCGTCGGCACCGAGCTCGATGCGCACGAAGCCCGACACTTCCGTCGGATAACGCTCCGCGGCGGCGAGGGCCTCGATGCGGGCCGCGAGCCGTGCCGTGCCGGGCGCATACCGTCGGCCGAACAGTTCGCGCGACGCGGTGTCGAGCACGGCGATGTGCGCCTCTGCGTTGCGGGCGATTCCCCGGGAGAGATGAACCGTTTGATATAGGTAAAGCTCCGTCAAAGCAGGAAGATTTTCAGCAGCAGTTCGCGCAGCAGCTCTCCGTCCGGAGCGCCTCCGGCATTGAGGCCCTTGCTCTTGGCGTCGTACTCGCGCAGCAGCCCCAGGATGTTGAACACCTTGCGGTTGTTCCACGCCGCGGCGTTCTGTTTGATCTCTCCGAGGACGTAGACGTTGTTTTTGCGCAGGATGCGCATCAGCTCCGTGTCCGGCGGGAAGGGTTTCCCACGGTGCTGAGCGAGCCAGCGCAGGTAGTTGACCACGAAGATGTCGCGGAACTGCCCGAACAGCGCCATGATCGTCAGCAGCAGCGGATTGTCCTTGGGGTTGCGGGCGAAATGTTCGGCGATCATCAGCGCGCGGCCCATGTCCTTCGTGGCCACGGCTTTGCACAGCTCGAAGTTGTTGAAATCCTTCGAGATGCCGATGTTGGCCTCGATGTCGGCGTCGGTGATGCGCGTCACGCCCCGGGGCATCGACACGGTGAGTTTTTTCAGCTCGTTGGATATTTTAGCGATGTCGGTCCCCAGGTGGTCCGTCAGCATCGACAACGCCTTGGCGTCGATCGTGAGCCCCTGTTTCTTAATGAACTGCTGCAGCCACGCCGCGATCTCGTAGTCGCGCGGCCGCACCGACTCCAGCACGGTGCCGTTTGCCGCACATCCTTTGTAAAAAGCCGAACGCTTGTCGGCGTTCTTCTCCTTGTGGCAGATCACGAGAATGGTCGTGGGCGAGGGTTTCTGGGTGTAGAGCGAGAGCTTGTCGAGCCCTTTGAGCTGCTGGGCCTCTTTGAGTATCACTACCTGGTACGACCCCATCATCGGCATCTGCCGGCAGAGGTTGATGACCTGCCCTGCCTCGGAGTCGCGTCCGTAGACGGTGATCTGGTTGAAGGCCCGCGAGGCTTCGTCGAGGATCGACGACGCCAGCCGGTCGGCGAGGGCGTCGATGAAATAGCTCTCCTCGCCCATCAGCAGGTAGATGCCGGAAAACCTGCGCGCCGCTATCTCGGCGGCGATCCGCTCGTATTCGGCGACGGAGTCTTTGAACTTTACAGCGCTTTTTGCCATGTCTTAAACGATCTCTTTGGTGATGCGCAGCACGTTTTCCGTGTCGGGCGTCAGGCGGTAACGGTCGTCGATGCGGCGCCCTACGAGCCATACGATGTCGTTGCCCGACAGCAGCACGAATTGCCGCTGTTTCTCGGCCACGGAGACCTTGGCGTCGACCAGGTAGTCCGACACCTTCTTGCGGCCCGTCATGCCGAACGGTACGAACCAGTCGCCCTCCTGCCAGCGGCGCAGCGTGAGCGGGAATTGCAGGCGGTCGGCATCGAGCTGCGCGATGTGCTCGGGGACGCCGAAATTCTTAATCGTGTCGATGTCGCAGTATTCGTAGTAGAGCGCCGAGTTGCCGCAATAGCTGCGCAGGGCGCCCTTGCGTACCGTCGTGAGGCATGCGTCGTCGGGGGCGATCGGCGCCACGACGATCCGCCCGCGGTCGATCGACGCCACCCGTTCGCGGGCATAGAACCGCCGTCCCGTGGCCCCCTGCTCGAGGGCGTGGCACAGCGAGTCGATCACGTCGCCTTTGAACCCGTAGGCCGAATTCAGCAGTTCGTAGATCACGAATCCCTGCGGAAAGGCCGGGTCGAGGCGGTCGAGGTGGATCGTGTCGATCCCCGTGTCCGAGGTGACGGCCTCCGAGCGGATGCGTTCGATGCCGTGGTTGATGAACAGCTGGGCGTCGGTCAGGCGCGCGAGGTTGCGGCTCATCAGGCTCGTGAACTTGGGGTTGATCTCGCGGATGCGGGGGATCAGCCCCAGCCGGATCTTGTTGCGCAGGTATTTGGTCGAACGGTTCGACGAATCCTCCCGGAAGGGGATGCGGTTCTGGACGGCGTATTCGAGGATATCCTTGCGCGAGGCGAACAGCAGCGGGCGGATGATCTTCCCGACCTGGGTCGAAATGCCCGTCAGGCCCCGCAGGCCGGTGCCGCGCAGCAGGTTGATGAAAAAGGTCTCTATCGAGTCGTCGGCATGGTGGGCGATGGCCACGGCCGTGTAGCCGTGTTCGCGGCTCAGGGCGTCGAACCACGCATAGCGCAGCCGCCGGGCCGCCATCTCCATCGACTCGCCCGTGCGCTCCATCTCGGCCGTGGTCTCGAAACGACGGTTGTAGAACTCCACGCCGTATTTGCGGGCCTCCTCCTCCACCAGCACCTCGTCTTCGTCGCTCTCCGTGCCCCGCAGCTGGAAGTTGCAGTGCGCCACGCCCACCGAGTAGCCGCAGCGGGTGAATAGCGAGAGCATCACCATCGAATCCACGCCGCCCGAAACGGTCAGCAGGATGCGGTCGTCGTGCGAGGCGAGGTTGTTCTCGTCGATGTAGCGTTGAAACGTTTCGATCAGGTTCATATTACAAAATGTTAACCTCCGTATCTATCTCTATGCCGAATTTTTCGCGGACCGTCTCCTGCACCTTGTGCGCAAAGGCGATCACCTCGCCGCCCGTGGCGCCGCCGTGGTTCACCAGCACCAGCGCTTGCCGTTCGTGGACCCCCACGGCTCCCTCGCGGCGGCCCTTCATCCCGGCCCGGTCGATCAGCCACCCGGCGGCCAGCTTCACGCGGCCTTCGGGAGCGGGGTAGTGCGGCATGTCGGGATATTCCGCGAGCAGGCGTTCCGCCGCGGCCGCCCCGACCACCGGATTTTTGAAGAAACTGCCCGCGTTGCCCAGCACGGCCGGATCGGGGAGCTTCGCGCGGCGGATCGAGCAGATCGCCTCGCGGATGTTGCGCAGCGTCACGCCTCCGCGCGCCTCGACCTCGCGTTCCACGTCGCCGTAACCCAGCCGGGGGCGGGGCGTATGCGAGAGTGCGATTTCGACGGCCGTGATGATTACCTTTCCTTTCAGGTCGTGTTTGAAGACGCTTTCGCGGTACCCGAATCCGCAGTGCGCGGCGTCGAGCGTCAGCATTGCGCCCGTCTCGACGCAGTACATCTCGACCCGCCGGATCGCATCCTTCGCCTCGCAGCCGTAGGCTCCGATGTTCTGCACCGGAGCCGCTCCCGCTTTGCCGGGAATCAGCGAGAGGTTTTCGATGCCCCACAGTCCGCGTTCGACGGCCCATTCCACCAGGTCGTCCCATTCGACGCCTGCGTCTGCCCGCACGCGGACCTCTTCGCCGTCGTCGCTCAAAAGGGTGATCTGCCGGGCGACGGGGGTGAGGAGCACGCCGTCGTAATCCCGGGTGAAGAGGATGTTGTTGCCGCCGGCAAGCACCAGCCACCGTCGGGGAATCCCCGCGGCGAAAAACGTGCGCAGGTCCTCGGGCGTTTCGAATTCTGCGAGGCGCGCGGCCTGCTGGTCGACGCCGAAACTGTTGCGCGTGCGCAGGCTGATTTGGTGAAATTCTCGGATCATGATGCGCAAAGTTACGCAAATATTTCGTATATTTATGCCACAAAACCGATAACCTATGTTCACTCAACAGGATTTACAACAGATCGCCGATCACGGTCTCACTCCGGGACAGGTCGAGACCCAGCTGGAAAATTTTCGCCGCGGATTCCCTTTTCTGAACGTGGTGCGGGCCGCTTCGCCGGGCGACGGCGTGACGGTGGTCGACCGGGCGCAGGCCGACGAGGCTGTGGCCCGTTACGAGGCTGCCGCCGGGCGGCTGGGCGTCGTGAAGTTCGTGCCCGCCTCGGGCGCCGCGACGCGCATGTTCAAAGAGTTGTTCGAGTTCGTCAACGACGGCAAGCGCGGCAAGGGTATCGACACCCTGCTGGATAATATCGGGAAATTCGCCTTCTGGCCCGAATTGCAAGCCGTGCTTCCGGCCGGGGCCGACGCCAAAGCCATTGTCAGCGCCATTGTGAACGACGGACTGAACTACGGCCGCAAGCCCAAAGGGCTGGTCACCTTCCACGCCTATCCCGAAGGGGCCCGCAAGGCCGTCGAGGAGCATCTGGTCGAGGGTGCGACTTATGCCGCCGCAAAGGGTGTGGCGCGCATCCATTTCACCGTTTCTCCCGAGCACGTCGCCGGATTCGAGGAGCTGCTCGCCGAGAAGGTGCCGTTCTATGAAAAGCGGTTCGGCATCCGTTACGACATTTCGTTTTCGGTGCAGAAACCGGCGACCGACACCATCGCCGTGAATCCCGACAACACGCCTTTCCGGCAGGACGACGGCTCGCTGTTGTTCCGTCCCGCGGGGCACGGGGCGCTGATCGAGAACCTGAACGAGATCGACGCCGACCTCGTGTTTATCAAAAATATCGACAACGTGACGACCGACGCCCGGCGCGGCGATACGGTTCGTTATAAAAAGGTGCTCGCGGGCATTCTGCTCGACCTCGAGGAGCGGGCTTTCGAATACCTCAAAGCCCTCGAAGTGGGCGGTGCCGAGCTGGAGCCCATTGCCGAATTCATCGAAAAACGGCTTTGCGTAAAACTTCCCGCCGACTACGATTCGGCACTGCTGCGCGCCGTGCTGGACCGTCCGATCCGTGTCTGCGGCATGGTTCGCAACGAGGGCGAGCCGGGCGGCGGGCCTTTCTGGGTCGGAAACCCCGACGGTACGGAGTCGCTGCAGATCGCCGAGTCGAGCCAGATTTCGCCCGACGACCTGCCGTTGATGCAGTCGGCCACGCATTTCAATCCCGTGGACCTTGTCTGCGGCGTGCGCGATTCGAAGGGCCGGAAATTCGACCTGCGCAAATACACCGATCCTGCGACGGGCTTCATCTCGTCGAAATCGGCGGGAGGCCGGGAGCTGCGGGCCCAGGAGCTTCCGGGGCTGTGGAACGGCGCGATGGCCCGCTGGAACACGGTTTTCGTCGACGTGCCCGTCACGACCTTCTCGCCTGTCAAAGTGGTGCAGGATTTGTTGAGGCCCCAGCACCAGCCCGCCTAAGAGGCGGGTTTCAGGGCGCGAAAGAGGCGGCATCGCGTTGAAGGAAAATGTCTCCGGTTTTCAGGTTGTGAATTATGGCATGAAAACCGGGGGCATCGTTTTTGTCTTCGGTTGGACCGTCGGATAAATTTTCGATACGGTGAAGCAAGTGCGGTTTGCGGAAAACGGCTTCTTTTGTTAATATGTTTTACTGAAAAATTTGTTACCATGAAGAAAAAGCTGCTTTTGATTGCGTCGCACTGCCTGTGCGGGCTGTTTCCCCCCCCCTCCTGCTGCTGTTCGTTATAGGGATCGTTTCCTGCACGGACGATGTTTCCGCGCCTGATTCCGGATTCACGATCGACGCCGTTTCCGCCGAAACCGAATACCTGATCACCGACGAGCGTACGATATGGCTCTCCGGATCGGGATTTTTGACCGGCGACGTCGTCCGCCTCACCGACACGGGCCTTTCGGGGCACTACTATCAGATCGAAACGGCTGTTGCCGACACGGGGCTGCATTTCGTCCTGCCGGGCAATTTCGTGGCGGGGGAATACGCGATCTCCATTCTGCGCGGCGACCGGGTTTTCCGGTATGGCAAAGCGCGGTTCTTCCGCGACGTGATTCCCGACCGCGAGGGGATGAACGTCAAAGGCTCGGTGTGCGACACGGACGGAAAGCCGATTGCCGGTGCGGCCGTGTCCGACGGCGTTGAGATTGCGCTCACCGACGAGAAAGGACGTTACTGGCTCGCCACGCAGCGACAGAATCCGCATCTGTTTGTCACGCTGCCTTCGAATTACATGCCGGTGGAGCAGAAAGGCCGATTCACGGCTTTTTACAAGCCGATTCCCGCCGTGGCCGATCCCGCTGCCTGCGTGGAAGTCGATTTTACGCTCGCCCGTGTTTCCAACGACGATTTCGAACTGATCGTCATTACCGACACGCATCTCACGGCGGCTTCGGCGGCCCAGGCTCCGGCGCTGTTCGCCGACTGCTGCATCCCCGATATCAACTCCTACATCGCCGAGGTCAAGGCCTCCGGGCGTCCGGCCTACCTGATCAATCTGGGGGACCTGGTGGCCGCCAACTACCGCAACCGTGTCACGCTGGAAGATGCCGCCGAGCTTCTCCGGCAAATCAAATGTCCGATTTTCAACCTTCCGGGCAACCACGAACTGAACGATTACGTGCTCTATCCCGACATGGATTCGGAAGAGGCCATGACGGAGATCCGCCGTTATCAGGAGACGATGGGACCGCTTTACTATTCGGTGAACCTGGGCCGGGCGCATCTGGTCGTGCTCAACCCCTGCGTTCGGACCGCCGGCGAATCCCAGATGAGCTATTCGGTGTCCAAGGAGCAGTTGGCATGGCTCCGCAAGGATCTTGCGCTCGTCGAGGACAAGACGGCTCCGCTGCTGCTCGCCGTTCACACTCCGATATACAGCTACAACGACGACACCTACGGCCGCTTCTGGCTTCCGAACGGCGCCGAGGTGATAGAATGTTTCCGTGAATTTTCCAACATCCATATACTCACCGGACATACGCACCGCATGTATACTTCCGTGCTTGAAAACGGGCGCATTACCGAACACAATTACAATACGTTGGGCGGTACGTCGGGCCATTGGACCACGTGGCGGCTGCCGACGCTGCTCGCTCAGCGACGCCAGGGGATCAATACTGACGGTTCGCCTGCGAGCTATGGTACGCTGTCTTTCTCGGGCGATCGTGTCGTGGACTATTGCGTCAAAGGCGTCAACCTGCCGCGCACCAAACGTTTCCGGGCCTACGACCGCAATGCGATGCGGCTGTCGGCGGCTGCATATCTGTCCCCTGAGCTGGCGCAGGGCCCCCGCGGGCAGGCGTTCGACACCTCGATGGGCGATTATGCGGTTTCCAGTTCGGAGAACGAAATTCTGGTTAAGATATGGGAGTATAATCCCGAATGGAAAGTCGAAATCCTGGAAAACGGCCGGCTGCTCTCCGTTACCGAAAAAAAGGATAAAGATCCGCTTTACCTGCTCTGTTACGAAATACCTTCCTATGAGACTATGGACAGTCCGGGGTATCCGGCTCCGGTCCGCAAACTCTTCTCTGCCAAAGCTTCCTCGGCGACATCACCCGTTACCATTCGCATTACCGACAGCTTCGGGCGGGTAACCGAGGAGACCATGACCCGCCCCAAACCGTTTGTTTCGTCCTTCGACTGACGGTTTCGCGCGGCGCGACTGCGCTGGGTTCGGGTCCGTATGAAAACCCCGCCGGCTCTTGATTGGGTGGGCGGGGTTTTCGTATGCTCTCGTTTGCGGACGTATTCGGCTCTCACCGCAGGGGGGCGGGCGGCCTGTCCGGCGTTTTTCAAGAAGGCTTTCGGTATATAAGACTGCCTGTCGGTTCGAAGACCGTGTCCTAATTTTCGGCCTTTATCCCGCAAGGCTCGCACATTTCTTCCTGAATCTTGTCAAAAAAGGATAAATTGCTGTCTGGGACCCCGTTTTTTTGATAATCTTTTATATATTTGTACGTTAAAAAGCAAAACAATAATCAAAACAAGATAACGCTATGGAAAACAAACTGCAACAGTTGACCCAGAAGCTCTACGACGAAGGGCTGGAGAAAGGCCGTGCCGAGGCCGACAAGCTGGTCGCCGACGCCAAGGCCGAAGCGCAGAAGATCGTCGCCGAGGCCCGCGCCGAGGCCGAGGACATCGTTAAGAAGGCGCAGGTGAAAGCCGAGGATGTCGAGAAGAACACCATGACCGAGATCGCGCTGGCCGGCAAACAGGCCGTTTCGAAGCTCAAACAGGAGATCGCGTCGCTCATCATCGCCAAGGCCACGGCCGGCGGCGTGAAGGAGGCCGTCGTGGACCCGGCGTTCATCAAAGAGATGCTCGTCGCCGTGGCGAAGAACTGGAACGGTTCCGATTCGGGCAAGGTCGAACTGCAGGCCTTGCTTCCCGAGGGCGAGCGCCAGAAACTCGACGAGGCGTTCGGCAAGAGCGCCCAGGAGTTGCTGGCGGCCGGCATCGAGGTCGGCTACTCGAAGGAGGTGAAGACCGGTTTCAAAGTGGGCGCCAAGGACGGCGGCTACTACATTTCGTTCGCCGATGCCGACATCGAGGCGCTGCTCGCAGAGTACCTGCGCGACAAGGTTTTCCAGTTGTTGTTTAAGGCGTAAGCTATGTTCGCAAACGAATATTATTGTCTGGTAGCCGGGCTGAAGGAGTACTCGCTCGACGCCGACACCAAGGGGTTCGACGCCCGGGCCATCGTCTCCGAGATTCTGGAGGGGGTGACGGCAGCCGACGCCCGCGAGGTGCTGCTCCTGTACGGCTACTACGACTGTGAAAACATGGCCGCCCTGCGTGCGGGACGCTCGGCGCACAATCCACTGGGCAACCTGACGCGCGAGGAGCTGGAGGAGGAGCTGAAAGCTCCGAAGCGGCTGCCCGAAGCGGTCGCCCGCGTGGTGAGGGCCTATGCCGATCCGGAGGGCGAGGACGCCGAGGAGGTCGATACTGCACAACGCTTCGAAAAGGAGTTGTTCGGGGCCTACTACGCCGCGTGCGCCAAGGCCGGGAGCCATTTCCTGCGCGAATGGTCGGCTTTCGACCGGAATCTGCGCAACGTCTCGGCTGCCGTTACGGCGCGTGCCGCGGGACGTGCGGTCGAGGAGGTCGTGGTGGGTGACGGCGATGTCGCCGACCAGTTGCAGCGCAGCTCGGCGGCCGATTTCGGACTGCGGGGCGAACTGCCCTATATCGACGCGGTGATCGCGGCCGTGAACGACGAGGCGAACCTCGTCGAGAAGGAGCACAAGATCGACCTCGTGCGCTGGAACGAAGCCACGGAACTGGCCACGTTCGACTATTTCGACATTAACGCCATCCTTTCCTACCTGGCGCGGATCAATATCGTGGCCCGCTGGACGCAGCTCGACGCAGCCCGCGGCCGCGAGATGTTTGCCAGGTTGATGGCCGAGCTGGACGGAAAAGAGTTGATCGACAAGAAATAAACAATAAAAAGATACAATGAAAACGACAGGACGTGTAAACGGTATCATCTCCAACATCGTGATCGTCAAGGCCGACGGAGCCGTGGGCCAGAACGAGATCTGCTATGTCTGGGCAGGGGATACCAAAATGATGGCCGAGGTCATCAAGGTCGTAGGCGACGCCGCCTATGTCCAGGTTTTTGACAGCACCCGCGGTCTGAAGATCGGCGACAAGGTGGAGTTCGAGGGGCACATGCTCGAGGTGACGCTCGCCCCGGGTATTTTGTCGCGCAATTACGACGGTCTGCAGAACGACCTCGAAAAAATGGACGGGCTGTTCATCGCCCGCGGTTCGATCACCGACCCGGTCGACTTCAATGCCGAGTGGGAGTTTACGCCGCTGGCCAAGGCCGGGGACAAGGTTTCCGCGGCTTCGTGGCTGGGCGAGGTGAAGGAGCAGTGGGTGATGCACAAGATCATGGTTCCCTTCACGATGACCGACAGCTATACGGTTAAAAGCGTTGCCAAGGCCGGCAAATACAAGGTGACCGACACGGTCGCCACGCTGACCGACGCCGAGGGCAGGGACCACGACGTGACGATGGTGCAGAAATGGCCCGTGAAGCAGGCCGTGCGCTGCTACACCGAGAAACCGCGCCCTTCGCGGGTGATGATTACCGGCGTGCGCGCCATCGACACCTTCAACCCGATGGCCGAGGGCGGTACGGGCTTTATCCCGGGACCTTTCGGCGCCGGCAAGACGGTGCTCCAGCACGCCATTTCGAAGCAGGCCGATGCCGATGTCATCATCATGGTCGCCTGCGGCGAGCGTGCCAACGAGGTGGTCGAAATTTTCAAGGAGTTCCCCGAGTTGATCGACCCCCGCACGGGCCACAACCTCATGGAGCGCACGATCATCATTTGCAATACGTCGAACATGCCCGTCGCCGCACGTGAGGCGTCGGTCTATACGGGTATGACCATCGGCGAGTACTACCGCTCGATGGGGCTGAAAGTGCTGGTTATGGCCGACTCGACTTCGCGCTGGGCGCAGGCGTTGCGCGAGATGTCGAACCGTCTGGAGGAGCTTCCGGGTCAGGATGCCTTCCCGATGGACCTCTCGGCGATCATTTCGAACTTCTACTCGCGCGCCGGACTGGTGAAGCTCGTCGGCGGGGAGACCGGTTCGGTGACGTTCCTCGGCACGGTGTCGCCTGCGGGCGGTAACCTCAAAGAGCCGGTGACCGAATCGACGAAGAAGGCCGCACGCTGTTTCTACGCACTTTCGCAGGGCCGTGCCGACTCGAAGCGCTATCCGGCCATCGACCCGCTGGAATCCTATTCGAAATACCTCGAGTACCCCGAGATCCGCGAGTATCTCGACGGCCAGATCGAGAAGGACTGGGTGGACCTCGTCTATGCCGGCAAGACCATCGTGCAGCGCGGCAAGGAGGCCAACGACCAGATCAACATCCTGGGCGACGACGGCGTGCCGGTGGAGTATCACGAGCGTTTCTGGAAGTCGGAGCTCATCGACTTCGTGATCCTGCAGCAGGACGCTTTCGACGACATCGACGCCAACTGCCCGATCGAACGCCAGCAGATGATGTACAAGATGGTGCTCGGCATCTGCAACCAGACGTTCTCGTTCGCCGATTTCGAGGAGTGTTCGCAGTTCTTCAAGGGCCTTATCAACCTCTTCCGCCAGATGAACTACTCGGAGTGGAAGTCGGAGAAATTCGAGGGCTACCGCAAGCAGATCGAGCAGTATGTGAGTGAAAAAACAAAATAAGCCATGACAACACGAGCATTTCAGAAGATATATACCAAGATTGACAACATCACCAAGGCTACCGTGACGCTGCGTGCCACGGGCGTCGGCAACGACGAACTGGCCACCGTCGGCGGCAAACTGGCGCAGGTGGTGAAGATTATGGGCGAGAACGTCACGCTGCAGGTTTTCGCGGGTACCGAAGGACTGGCCACCGATTCGGAGGTCGTCTTCCACGGCGAACCTCCCAAGCTGCGCGTTTCGGACAACCTCGCCGGGCGTTTCTTCAACGCCTACGGCGAACCGCTGGAGGGCGGCGAGATCATCGAGGGCGAGGCCCGCGAGATCGGCGGCCCGACGGTGAACCCTTTCCGGCGTATCCAGCCTTCGGAGCTGATCGCCACGGGTATCGCCGGCATCGACCTCAACAATACGATCGTGACGGGACAGAAGATTCCGTTCTTCGCCGATCCCGACCAGCCCTACAACGCCGTGATGGCCAACGTGGCCCTGCGCGCCAAGGCCGACAAGATCATCCTCGGCGGTATGGGACTTACGAACGACGATTTCCTCTATTTTAAAAGCGTCTTTGAAAATGCGGGCGCTCTGGACCGCATCGTGTCGTTCGTCAACACCACGGAGAACCCGCCCGTCGAGCGTCTGCTCGTTCCCGACATGGCGCTGACCGCCGCCGAGTACTTTGCCGTCGACAAGGGCGAAAAGGTGCTGGTGCTGCTGACCGACATGACGCTTTACGCCGATGCGCTGGCCATCGTGTCGAACCGTATGGACCAGATTCCGTCGAAGGACTCGATGCCCGGTTCGTTGTATTCGGACCTGGCCAAGATTTACGAAAAGGCCGTGCAGCTGCCCAACGGCGGCTCGATCACGATCATCGCCGTGACGACCCTTTCGGGCGGCGACATCACGCACGCCATCCCCGACAATACGGGTTACATCACCGAGGGACAGTTGTTCCTGCGCAACGACTCCGACACGGGTAAGGTCATCGTCGACCCGTTCCGTTCGCTGTCGCGTCTGAAACAGCTCGTGATCGGCAAGAAGACCCGCGAGGACCATCCGCAGGTGATGAACGCCTGTGTGCGCCTGTACGCCGATGCCGCGAATGCCAAGACCAAGCTGGAGAACGGTTTCGACCTCTCGGATTACGACGAGCGCACGCTGAAATTCGCCTTCGACTATTCGGAGAAACTGCTGGCCATCGACGTCAACATCGAGATCACCGAGATGCTCGACACGGCGTGGGGACTCTTTGCGAAGTACTTCTCCAAGGAGGAGGTCGCCATCAAAGAGGAGCTCATCAAAAAATACTGGAAGGAGGCCTAATCCGCAATGGCAATCAAATTTCAATATAACAAGACCTCGCTCGGCGACCTCGGCAAACAGCTGAAAATGCGCCAGAAGGCCCTCCCTACGATCAAAAGTAAGGAGTCGGCCCTGCGCTCCGAGGTGAAGAAGGCGAAGGACTCCGCAAGCGATTACCGCCGCCGGCTCGATGCCCTGAAGGCCGAGTACGACTATATGGTGTCGCTCTGGGGAGAGTTTGATTGTGACCTCTTGCGCGTCGTCGATATCGATTTGTCGGTACAGAAGATCGCGGGTGTGCGCACCCCGGTCCTGCAGGATGTGAAATTCGAGGAGAAACCCTACGACCTGTTCTCCTCGCCGGTGTGGTTCGCCGACGGAGTCGATATCCTCAAGCGCATGGCGCAGCTGGGCATCGAGTTCGAGGTGTACAACCGCAAGACGGAACTGCTTGACCATGCGCGCCGCAAAACCACTCAGAAGGTGAACTTGTACGAAAAGGTGCAGATACCCGGGTACGAGGACGCCATACGCAAGATCAAACGCTTCATGGAGGATGAGGAGAACCTCTCCAAGTCGGCCCAGAAGATCGTGAAAACCAAACAGCAGGCCGCCGGGGAGGGCGTGATGTTATGATAGCCAAAATGTCGAAATACGACTTTGTGCTCTATGCGGCGCAAAGCGAAGATTTCATCGAGAAGCTGCGCGGACTCGGCCTGGTGGACATTACCACCACGGGCTGGGAACCCTCCGAGGAGGACCGCCAACTGCTGCTCGACATCGAGGGTCATACGAAAGCCGCGGAGTTCCTGAAGAACTTCCGGGCCGGGGAGGGCCGCTTCGACGCGAAGGCGAAAGCGTTTGCGTCGGGTGAGGAGGCTTACGAACACTATGTCGCCGCACAGCGCGAGGCCGCCGCACTCAACACCGAGATCGGACGTCTGGAAAAGGCCGCCGAGGAGTTGCGCCCGTGGGGAGCCTTCGACGTGGAGCGTACGAAGAAACTCGCCGACCGGGGCATCGTGCTGCGCTATTTCTTCACCCAGCGCAACACCTTCGACAAGATGCTGTCCGAATGGTCGGAGAGCTATACGATTTCGGAGGTCAGCCGCACCGATGCCATGGTGTGGTTCGTCGTCGTGGCGAAGCCCGGCGAGGAGGTGACGCTCGACGCGCAGGAGATGAAGACCCCGACAATGGATATCCGCGAGGCGGAGCGCCGCATCGCCGAAGCCGGGAAGAAACTCGGAGCCCTCGACGCCGAATTTTCGCGCGTGGCCGCTTCGGAGGAGCTGCTCGCAGAGCATGCCTGCTCGCTGAAGGAGCGTTTGCAGGGCGTGCAGGTGACGGCTACGGCGCAGGAGGCCGCCGACGGCACGCTGGTCGTCATGGAGGGCTGGGCCGAGAAGGAGACTTCCGAGCGGGTCGACGCCCTGCTGGAAGAGTATCCCAACGTGGTCTATCTCAAAAGCGACCCCACGCCCGAAGACGAAACGCCCGTGAAACTGAAGAACGGCTGGTTCGCGCGCAATTTCGAGCTGGTGGGCGACATGTATGCCCGGCCGAAATACGGCACGATGGACCTCACGCCTTTCTTCGCGCCGTTCTACGTGCTGTTCTTCGGCATCTGCCTGAACGACGCCGGTTACGGAGCCATCCTGGCCCTGATGGGGGCTTTCATGCTGTATAAGTTCCGCAAGCCCGGCATGATGCGCCGTGCGGCGTGGTTCGCCACGATGTGCGGTTTGTCGACGGTCGCTTTCGGCCTGTTCTGCGGCTCGTTCTTCGGAATCAATATGAACACGTGGTTCCCCTCGGTGAAGTTCTTCGATTTCCAGGGGCAGTTCTTCTCCATCGCGCTGGTCATCGGCATCGTGCAGATACTCTTCGGTATGACGCTCAATATCTGGATGACCGTCCGCAGTTTCGGCCTGAGCCGTGCGCTCGGGCAGTTGGGGTGGTTCATCATGCTCGTTTCGTGCTGCCTGGCCATGGGCCTGCCGATGGCGGGGCTCGCCATTCCGGGATTCACCTCCGGGTCGGCGGCCTTCTACATCGCACTGGGCGTCGGGGCCGTGTTGATGCTTTTGCTGAACGATCCGAAGCGCAATCCGCTCGTCAATCTCGGCGCGGGGCTGTGGGACCTTTACAACAACATTACGGGTCTGCTCAGCGACGTGCTGTCCTACATCCGTCTGTTCGCTATCGGACTTTCGGGCGGTGTGCTGGCGCTGGTGTTCAACACGCTGGCGGCGGGTTTCGTGCCCGAAGGCTCGGGGATCGTGGTGCGGCTGCTGGTGATGATTCCGATTCTGCTGATCGGCCACGGCATCAACCTGTTCATGTCGACCATTTCGTCGTTCGTGCATCCGCTGCGTCTGACGTTCGTCGAGTTTTACAAGAACGCCGGTTTCGAAATGGCCCCGCGCAATTTCGATCCCATCCGTAAAATGAATGATACTAACGAATAAATAACAATTAAAAAACTCAACTCATTATGGAAACAACAGCATTGGTATTGGCTTACGTCGGCGTAGCGCTGATGGTGGGCCTGGCAGGTGTCGCCTCGTCGATCGGCACCGCCATTACGGGTCAGGCCGCAGTAGGGGCCATGAAGAAGAACGGCGGAGCTTTCGGTAGCTACATGATTCTTTCGGCGCTTCCGGGTTCGCAGGGTCTCTACGGTTTCGTCTGCTTCTTCCTGGTGCAGAAGGGCCTGACGGCTCCGACGCTGGTGCAGGGCGCCGCTATCTTCGGTGCGGGTCTGCTGGTCGGTATGGTTAACCTCGCGGCTTCGGTTTATCAGGCCAAGGTCTGCGCCAACGGTATCGCAGCCATCGGCAACGGTCACGACGTGATGGGTAAGACGCTGATTCTCGCGGCTTTCCCCGAGCTGTACGCTATTCTGACGGTGGCCGCCACCTACCTGATCGCCACGCTCGACGGAGTGAACCTCTTCTAAGAAGGGGAACGCCCGCATGCAAAAAGGGAAGCCCGAGGGCTTCCCTTTTTGCATACACGGTGTATTGGATTACTTTCCCTTGCGGCGCGACGATGTGCGGACCTTGGGGGCTTTGCCGCGGCTTTCGGACGACGCGGCGGCCTCGGGCAGCAGCACTTCGAAGTCGAGCTGACGTTTTTGCAGGTTGGCGCGCTTCACGCGGATACGCACCGGACTGCCCAGCGTCAGGCGGATGCCCGTCGAGCGGCCGATGATCTCGTACAGTTGTTCGTCGAACTGGAAGAAATCGCCCTCGATGTCCCGCAGGAACGACATGCCCTCGATGTGGGTTTCGTCCAGCTCCACGTAGACGCCCCACTCCGTGAGACCCGAGATGTGCCCCTCGAACTCCTCGCCGATGTGCTCCTTCATGAATTCGACCATCTTGTATTTGATCGAGGCGCGTTCGGCCTCGGCGGCCACCACCTCGCGGTCCGAAGCCCGTGCGCAGAGGTCTTCCAGCTCGGTCTTGTCAGCCGACTTGCCGCCCGCGAGGTATCGCGCCAGCAGGCGGTGGACCATCATGTCGGGGTAGCGGCGGATGGGCGAGGTGAAGTGCGTGTAGTAGGGAAAGGCCAGTCCGTAGTGGCCGATGTTGTCGGTCGTATAGTAGGCCTTGGCCATCGAGCGAACGGCCATCGTCGAGACGGCGTTCTCCTCGGTGGTGCCTTTGATCTGTTTGAAGAGTTTGTTCATCTCCTTGGCCACGGCGCGGCCCTTCGTGGCTTTGAAGATATGCCCGAAGCGGAGGATGAACTGGCGGAAGCGGTCGAGTTTCTCCTCGCTCGGGGAGTCGTGCACGCGGTAAACCATCGTGCGCTCCGCAGTGCGGCCGCTCTCGGTCCTGCGTTTGCCGCAGAATTCAGCCACGCGGCGGTTGGCCAGCAGCATGAACTCCTCGATCATCTGGTTCGATTCCTTCTGCTCTTTGAAATAGACGCCCAGGGGTTTGCCGTTCTCGTCGAGGCGGAATTTCACCTCCTCGCGGTCGAACGAGATCGCACCGTTTTTGAACCGCTCCGCCCGCAGCGCTTGTGCCAGCCGGTTGAGGGTCAGCACCTCTTCGGCGTAGTCCCCGCGTCCCGTCTCGATAATCTCCTGCGCCTCGGCGTAGGTGAACCGGCGGTCGGAGTGAATGACCGTGCGGCCGAACCACTCCTCGAGGATGTCGAGGTTTTCGTTGAGGGTGAAGACCGCCGAGAAGCAGAGGCTCGTTTCATGGGGACGCAGCGAGCAGAGTTCGTTCGAGAGCCGCTCGGGGAGCATCGGCACGGTGCGGTCCACCAGATAGACCGACGTGCCGCGTTCCACGGCTTCGTCGTCGATCACCGAATGGGGCCGCACGTAATGGGTCACGTCGGCGATGTGCACGCCGATCTCCCATACGCCGTCCTTTATTTTGCGCACCGACAGCGCGTCGTCGAAGTCCTTGGCGTCGGCCGGGTCCACCGTGAACGTGGTGACCTGCCGGAAGTCGCGCCGTTCGGCGATCTCCCTGCCCGTCACCCGGGCGTCGATGGCCTCGGCGGCCTCTTCGATCTCGGGTTCGAAACGGTAGGGCAGTTCGTACTCCGCGAGGATGGCATGCATCTCCGTATCGTTGTTGCCGGCCATGCCCAGCCGCTCGACCAGTTCGCCCACGGGGCTCTTGCTCCCGGGCTGCCAGTCGACGATGCGGACCACGACCTTTTCGCCGTCCCTGACGTCGGGCCACGTGCGCTTCGAGAGGTAGATGTCCATGGGCATGCGGCGCGAGTCGGCCCGGACGAAGATCTGGTGGAGTCCCACCTCGGCCACGCCCACATAGGGCTTGCGGTTGCGTTCGATGATTTTGGTGATTTCGCCCTCCATCTGCCCGTTGCGGCCGCGGTGCATCACCACGACCTCCACACGGTCGCCGTTCAGGGCGTTCGCCGCGTTGCGCTGGTTGACGAATATGTCGGCCTCGAGCCCCTCGACCTTCACGTAGACCGAACCCGAGGGGGCCATGTCGGCCACACCCTCGTAGTGGGGCAGGTGGTTCTGGGTGAGGCGGTATTTTTCGCGCGCGCACTCCTCGACGATGCCCTCTTCGAAGAGCCGGTCGAGGATTTCGAGCGTTTCGCGGCGTCCCTCTTTCGTGGCGCCTCCCGATGCCGAAGCCAGGTGCTTCAGCGAGAATTTATTGTTGGGAAATTCACGGAGCAGGCTCAGTATCACCGATGTGCGGTCCGTTTTCCGGGCTCCTTTTCCGGAGCGTTGGTTTTGTTTTTTCATTATTTTTCCAAAATTTGCAGGGCCAGTCGGCGCATGAAGCCGATGCCCACGTCCAAGGCCCCTTCGTCGGGTGAGAACGTCGCCGTATGGGGCCGTCCGGCCGCGGCGCCCACGCCCAGCCGGTAGAACAGCGACGGATATTGTTTGCAGTAGAATCCGAAATCCTCGGCCGTGGTCCGCAGCGGCAGCATCTCCACCCCGAGCCCTTCGGCCCGGGCCAGCGCGACGGCCTTTTTGACCAGCGTTTCGTCGTTCACCACGCAGGGATAGCCGCGGCCGATCTCCACGTCGGTCTGCACGCCGTGGCGTTTGTCGATGTCCGCTGCGATGATCCCGATGCGGCGGTGGATGATCTCGCGCTCCCGTTCGTCGAACGTGCGCAGCGTTCCCTCCATGTACACCTCGTCGGGCACGATGTTCGTCGCCCCGCCGGCCTCCACGCGGCCGATCGACAGCACGCACTCCTCGCCGTTGAGCGCGATGAGACGCGTCAGCAGTTCGGCGCCCGCCGCTACGGGGTCTTTGAGTTGTCGGCGCATGGCCCCGTGACCGCCCGTGCCGTGTATGCGGAAACGCAGTTCGTCGCTTGCGGCCATGTATTTTCCGGCCCGGAACCCGAGAGTCCCGACTTCCAGTTGCGGCTCGACGTGCTCGCCCGCCACAGCCCGCACGTCGTATCCGTCGAACGGTTTTTCGGCCAGCACCAGCGACGCTCCGCCGGGATTGCACTCCTCGCCCGGCTGGAACAGCCCGAAGAGCGTGCCCCGGAAGTCGGGCGCCGCGGCGAACTCTTTCAGGACCCCGAACAGCACGGCGGCGTGCATGTCGTGGCCGCAGGCGTGCATCACGCCCTCGTTCTGCGACCGCCATTCGCAGGCGTTCTGCTCGGCGATGGGCAGGGCGTCGGTGTCGGCGCGCAGGACGACGGCGCGCCGGTCGCCGGCGGGCGTCTTGCGGCCCTCGATGCGGGCCAGTACGCCGGTGGACGCGATCCGGCGGTGTTCGATGCCCAGCTCCGTGAGCTGCTGTTCGATAAATGCCGCCGTGCCGTGTTCCCGGAACGAGAGTTCGGGATGTGCATGCAGGTGACGCCGAAATTCGACAGGATTCATTTTTTTAATTGATAATTAACCATGAATAATTAAGAAACACCCCGTCATTGCGAGGCATCGCAGATGCCGCGGCAATCGGCTGACAGGTCGTATGGCCGCGGGGCCTGCGCAGATTCCCACGCTCACATGCGTTCGCTCGGAATGACGAAAAAAATTATTCATTACTCGATTTTTCATTTTTAATTAGAAAATCGTGTTGACGATTTTCTGTATGTTCGTCGTGCGGCTCATCGTGTAGTAATGCAGGACGGGCACGCCCGCGGCCATCAGTTCGCGGCTCTGGGCGATGGCCCATTCGGTACCCACTTCGCGCACGTCGTCCGGATGCGCCTTTGCCTCGCGCACCAGCTCTTCGGGCAGCTCCACGCCGAACGTCTCGGGCAGGATTTCCAGGTGGCGGAGCGTCGAGATGGGTTTGATGCCGGGGATGATCGGCACGTCGATCCCCGCCTCGCGGCAGCGGCGCACGAAGTCGAAGTATTTGCGGTTGTCGAAGAACATCTGCGTCACGACGTATTCGGCCCCGGCGTCGATCTTGGCCTTCAGGCGGACGATGTCCGAGGTGATGTCGCGGGCTTCGGCGTGCACCTCGGGATAGCCCGCCACGCCGATCGAGAATTTCGAATGGTGGCACTCCTCGACCTCGCCGTCGATGAATTTTCCGCGGTTCATGTCCGCGATCTGGCGCACGAGGTCCACGGCGTGTGCGTGTCCCTGGGGGTGGGGCATGAAGCGTTTTTCGTTCTGCGACTTGTCGCCGCGCAGCGCCAGCACGTTGTGCAGCCCGAGGAAGTCCATGTCGATGAGCGTGTCCTCGATGTCGTACTTCGACAGCCCGCCGCAGATCAGGTGCGGAACCACCTCCACGCCGTACCGGTGCTGGATCGCCGCCGAGATGCCGACCGTTCCGGGACGGCGCCGCACGACGTGCCATTCGATGCTGCCGTCCTCGCGCTCGGTCTCTTTGATCCCCTCGCGGTGGAACGTGATGTTGACGTAAGCCGGGTCGAGGGCCATCAGCGGCTCCACGGCGGCGAATATCTTCTGCATGCCGTCCCCTTTGAGCGGCGGCAGCAGTTCGAAAGCAAAGCGGGTGCGCCCGGCGGCGACCGCTTCGTTGATGATATCTACGACGTTCATACGTTGTTCGGTATAATCTTTTTGACGGTTTCGGCCTCCATCCCGCGGCGGTCGGCGTACTCTTCCAACTGCTGCGCGTCGACGGTTCCGACCGAGAAGTAGTCGGCGTCGGCCAGCATCAGGCCGCACAGCGCTTCGCCGGGGTCGATCATCCAGTTTTCGGTCAGCCGCATGCCGGTCGTCACCTCGGCGGCCAGCAGGTCGAAGGCCTCGCGTTTGAGCGAGTGGTCGGGCGTTGCCGGGTAGCCGAAAGCCATGCGGCGGCCGCGGTACTCGCCGCGGACGACCTGCTTCGGGGCGGGCGGTTCGCCCGTCTCGTAGCCCCACATCTGCCGGCGTACGAAGGTGTGCACCGCCTCGGCGAAAGCCTCCGTCAGCCGGTCGGCCAGCAGTTTGGCCATGATTGCCGAATAGTCGTCGCCCCCGGTGCGGAATTTCTCCGTGAGCTCTTTCAGCCCGATGCCGGCCGTCACGGCGAAACAGCCGATCCAGTCGTCGGCCGGGGCGATGAAATCGGCCAGCGAGCGGTTCTCCTGCCCGCGTGTCTGGTTGCGGAGCATCGGGAAGCGTTTTTCGCGCCCCTTGGCGTCCGTCACCCAGATGTCGTCGCCCTCGGAGCGTGCCGGGAAGATGCCCACGACGCCCTGCAGGGTCAGCAGCCGTTCGTCGCGGATGCGCGCCAGCAATGCCTGCGCGTCGTCGAAGACCTTGCGGGCCTCGGCGCCCCGTTCGGGATGGTCCAGTATCTCGGGATAGCGCCCTTTGAGCCCCCACGCCGGGAAGAAGAAGTTCCAGTCGATGAACGGCTCGGCGTCGGCCACGTCGAAATCCGGGAAGACCATGCGCCCCGGATGGAGCGGTTTTACGGGCTCGTGCGGTGCGGTGCTCCGGTTTTTACGCGCCTCGGCCAGCGGCACGAGGTCGCGTATCCGCAGCTGGCGGGCATAGTCTTCGCGCATCGCCTGCTGGTCGGCCTTTATTTTGTCGGTGTAGAGGTCGCCGTCGGGACCCAACAGCTGCGCGAGAATCTGGCTGTTGCGGCTGGCGTTCGCGGAGTGGATCACCGCTCCCGAATAGACCGGGGCGATCTTCACGGCCGTATGGAGGTCCGAGGTCGTCGCGCCGCCGATGATGACCGGAATGCGCAGCCCGCGGCGCTCCAGCTCCGCGCAGACGTGGGCCATTTCGTCGAGCGACGGCGTAATCAGGCCGCTCAGGCAGATGCTCTGCGCACCCCATGCCACCGCTTCGTCGACGATGCGCTCCGATTCGACCATGACACCCAGGTCATTGATTTCATATCCGTTGCAGGCCATCACGACCGCCACGATATTCTTGCCGATGTCGTGCACGTCGCCTTTCACGGTGGCGATCAGCACCTTTCCGGCGTTGTGTGCAGCGCTGTCCGAACCCTGTTCGATGTAGGGCGTCAGGGCCGCCACGGCGCGCTTCATCACGCGGGCGGTCTTCACGACCTGGGGCAGGAACATCTTGCCTTCGCCGAACAGCGTTCCGACCCGCTCCATCGCCGGCATCAGCAGGGTGTCGATTACGGCCATCGGACTGCCCAGCGTCTCGTAACCCTCCAGCGCATCCTGCTCGATGTAATCCGTCACGCCTTTGAGCATCGCGTAGCCGATGCGTTCCTCGAGCGTCCCCGCGCGCCATGCGTCGGGGGCCTGCGGGGCTGTTTCGGTCGTCTGCCGTACCTCCTGGGCATATTCCGTGAGCCGCTCGGCGGCGTCGGCCCGGCGGCAAAGAATCACATCCTCGATCCGTTCGAGCAGTTCGGGCTCGATCTCGCTGTATACGCGGACTAACTGCGGGTTGACGATGCCCATGTCCATCCCCGCGCGGATGGCGTGGTAGAGGAACGCCGAGTGCATCGCCTCGCGCACGGCGTTGTTGCCGCGGAAGGCGAACGAGAGGTTCGACACGCCGCCCGAGACCTTCGCATGGGGCAGGTTCGCTTTGATCCAGCGCGTGGCGTCGATAAAGGCTTTGGCATAGCCGTCATGTTCGGGAATGCCCGTCGCCACGGCCAGCACGTTGGGGTCGAAAATAATGTCTTCCGCCGGAAATCCGTTGTCGGTCAGCAGTTTGTAGGCTCGCGCCGCCACCTCGGTCTTTCGTTCGAAGGTGTCGGCCTGTCCCCGCTCGTCGAAGAGCATCACCACGGCGGCCGCGCCGAAGCGGTGAATCTCCCCGGCCCGGCGCAGGAACTCCGCTTCGCCCTCTTTGAGCGAGATGGAGTTGACGACGGATTTGCCCTGCGTCACTTCGAGCCCGGCCGCGAGCACCTCCCATTTCGACGAGTCGATCATCACCGGCACGCGGGCGATCTCGGGTTCCGAGGCCATCAGGTTGAGGAACGTGCGCATCGCCGCGGGGCCGTCGATCAGCCCGTCGTCCATGCAGACGTCGACGATCTGCGCCCCGGCGTCGACCTGTGCCCGGGCCACCGAAAGGGCCTCCTCGTAATTTCCCTCGCGGATCAGCCGGGCGAATTTGGCCGACCCGGCGACGTTCGTGCGCTCGCCGATGTTGATGAAGTTGGCTTCGGGGACGATCCGCAGCGGCTCCAGACCGCTCAGCACCGTCGTATGGCGGGGTTTGGGAAGGGGCCGCGGGGCGTATTGCCCGGCGATCTTCGACAGTTCGAAAATGTGTGCGGGGGTGGTGCCGCAGCATCCGCCCACGATGTTGACCACTCCGCGCCGCAGGTACTCGCCGACATCCGCGGCGAACATTTCGGGCGTCTCGTCGTAGCCGCCCATCACGTTGGGAAGCCCGGCGTTGGGGTGTGCCGAAATGCGTGTTTCGGCCGCTGCCGCCAGCCGTTCGAGGTAGGGCAAGAGCTGCCGGGCTCCGTAGGCGCAGTTGAGACCTATGGACAACAAGTTTGCATGCGACACCGAGGCGGCGAATGCCTCGACGGTCTGTCCCGAGAGGGTGCGGCCGCTGGCGTCGGCGAGCGTTCCCGAAACCATCACGGGGATCGCGCGGCCCAGCTCCGCGCAGAGCGTGTCGATGGCGTAGAGGGCCGCCTTGGCGTTGAGCGTGTCGAAGACCGTTTCGACCAGCAGGATGTCCGCGCCGCCGTCCATGAGGCCCCGCGCCTGGTCCGAATAGGCTTCGGCCAACTGCGCGAAGGTCACTTCGCGGGCCGCGGGATTCGCCACGTCGGCCGACATCGAAGCCGTGCGGTTCGTGGGACCCATCGAGCCCGCCACGAAGCGGGGTTTCTGCGGGTTGCGGGCCGTGAATTCATCCGCCGCACGGCGGGCCGTTTCGGCCGCGGCTTTCGCCATTTCATAAGCCAGCCCCTCCATGCGGTAGTCGGCCAGCGACACGGCGTTGGCGTTGAACGAGTCGGTCTCGATGATGTCGGCTCCCGCCTGCAGGTATTTTTCGTGGATTTCGCGCACTACATCGGGGCGCGTCAGCACGAGCAGGTCGTTGCACCCTTTCAGTTGCACCGGCCAGTCGCCGAAGCGTTCGCCGCGGTAATCCTCCTCCTGCAGTCCGTAGCCCTGGACCATTGTCCCGAAGCCGCCGTCGAGCAGCAGAATGCGTTTTTCCAGTTGTTCGTATAGCGTCGTTGCCATTTATTGCTCGATTATTTCTATTTCGTAGAGTTTCGGCCAGTTCTTGCCCGTCACGAAGATCCGCTTCCCGGCGTCGTCGTAGGCGATGCCGTTCAGTACGTCGGTCGTCGGAGCGACCTCCTCTTCGGGCAGGATGCCCGTCAGGTCCACGACGCCCTCCACGATGCCCGTCGCGGGGTCGACGATCACGATCTGGTCGGTGGTGTAGACGTTGGCCCATATCCTGTCCCCGATCCACTCCAACTCGTTGAGGTAGTTGACCGGAGTCCCCTGAAAGGTCACCGTCACGCGCTTCTCGCGGCGGAACGTCGCGGGATTCACCGTGTAGATCGTGGCCGTGCCGTCCGACATGTAGAGCTTCTCGCCGTCGGTCGTGAGACCCCAGCCTTCGCCCGGATAGCGGTGGTCGCGGATTTTTCGTAACTTTCCGTCCTCCAGCGAATATACGTGTGCCGTATTGGACTGCCAGGTGAGCTGGAAGAGTTCGTCGCCCACGCGGGCGATGCCCTCGCCGAATTCCGAACGGGGCAGGCGCGCCAGCACATTGGTCTTACCCGTCGTGAGGTCTATGGTCTGCACCCGCGATTCGCCGTGCTGTCCCGTTCCCTCCCACAGCAGTCCGCCGTCGTAGTACAGCCCTTGGGTGTAGGCCGCCGTCGAGTGGGGATAGGTCGCCACGATGCGGTAGGTGTATGTTTTGGGCTGCGCATGCGCGGCTGCCGGTGTCGTTTGCGCCGGGCGTTTGGAACGCGCCGCGGAGCCGCCGCACGCCGGGAGCAGCAGCAGGGAAAGCAGGGATATGAAGATCGTTTTCATCGCTCGGGACAAATATAGCTTACAAAGGTACGAAAAAGTTGGATGAGTTCAAAACTGAATGCTGTGCGGTTCGGCAAAACCTCCCGACAGATAATGAGGGTCGTTACGACCCCGAAGGTACGAAAAGCAGACCATATATCATAATTTCACCGTATTATACGAATAATGTCTTGCCGGGAATGGAATAATTTCGTATCTTTGCCTCCCGATTCTGAGCGGAAATACGAAGAATAACAAATATAATTCATTCACTATGAACATTGTAAGAGAACAACGCGGCGAGAATAACTCGCTGATCCGCGTGACTGTCGGCGAGGCGGATTACGGACAGGAGGTCGAGAAGTCCCTGCGCGAGTACAAGCGCAAGGCCAACATCCCCGGCTTCCGTCCGGGCATGGTGCCGATGGGCATCGTTAAGAAGATGTTCGGCAAGGGCGTCGTGGCCGAGCAGTCGTACCGCAAGGCATCGAACGCCGCTTTCGAATACCTCGAGAAGGAGAAGATCGACTATCTGGGCGACGTGATTCCTTCGGAGGAGCAGGGCGATTTCGATTTCGACAACGCCACGGAGTTCGAATTCGTGTTCGAGATCGGCGAGGCTCCCGCTGTCAACCTGGAGCTCTCCGACAAGGATAAGCTGACATACAGCAAGATCAAGGTCGACAAGAAGATGCACGACGACTACCGTTCGAACTACCTGCGCCGTTTCGGCCGTCTGGTGGATGCCGACAAGGTGACTTCGGACGAGGCGCTGACCGTGACGCTCGACAACGGCGAGATGAACGTGGCGGACGCCTACGTGGGTCTGATCTCGATGCCGGAGGAGGATCGCAAACCCTTCATCGGTAAGAAAGTGGGCGCCAAGATGAAGGTCAATCTCAACGACCTCTACAAGAATCCCGCCCAGCGCGCCGCCTGCCTGCAGGTCAAGGAGGACGAGCTGGAGGGCATCAATCCCGAATTCGAGCTGGAGATCACCAAGATCCGCAAGTTCGCCGAGCCCGAAATGAACGAGGAGTTTTTTAAAATGGCTTTTCCGCAGGGGGAGGTTACCGATGAAGCCGGGTTCGATAAGTTCATCGACGCCCAGATCGAGGGCGAGCTGCGCCGCGAGAGCGATTACCTCTTCACGATGCAGCTGCGCGATTACCTCGTGAAGAAAGCCGGGCTGAAGATGCCCGAAGCATTCCTCAAACGCTGGCTCTACACCATCAACGAGGGCAAGTTCTCGATGGAGGACATCGAGAAGGATTTCGACCAATTCCTGAAGATGTTCACCTGGAACTACCTGCAGAAGCACTTCATCAAAGCTGGCAACCTCTCGGTGACGAAGGAGGAGGCGCTGGCCGAGGCCAAGGCGCTGGCTGCCGCGCAGTTCGCACAGTACGGCATGCCGTCGGCCCCGGACGAGATGCTGGCCGACTACGCCGAGAAGATTCTCGCCGACAAGGATCAGGGCCAGAAGATTTACGAGAAGCTCTATGAGGTGAAGGTCGTCGAGGATGTCAAATCGAAGATTAAGGTGACGGAAAAAGCCGTATCTGCCGACGATTTCGCTAAAATGGCGAAGGAGCTTTAAGATTCGCGGATTTTTATGTATCTTTGGACTTTGCAGGCGTGATGTTTGCAAAGTCCTTTGTGCCTTGTGCTTTAAGAAAGCACTCTTTGGGGCGGTTGTGAGTTCTCGCGTTTTCCATCCGGTTCTGCGCGCTCCCGCCCGCTTAAGAAGCGGGTTTTAGGGGCGATGAGAGACTGGAGTGCTTACAGCGGTTTTGCACGCTCAGGATGAAGGAGATATGGATAAATAGATACAACTATGTCAGAATTTGAAAAATACGCACGGAACCACTGCGGGATCAGTTCGCTGAAACTGCACGATTTCCAGTCGATAAGCTCGGCCTATGTGTCGCCGACGATCATCGAGGAACGCCAGTTGAACATCGCTACGATGGACGTTTTCTCGCGCCTGATGATGGACCGCATCATCTTCCTCGGTGCGCCGATCTACGACGACGCGGCCAACATCATCCAGGCACAACTGCTGTTTCTCGAATCGGTCGATCCCGAGAAGGACATCCAGATTTACATTAACTCGCCCGGCGGGTCGGTTTCGGCCGGTCTGGGCATCTACGACACGATGCAATTGGTGAACTCCGACGTGGCGACCATCTGCACGGGCCTTGCGGCCTCGATGGGAGCCGTGCTGCTCACGGCGGGAGCCAAGGGCAAGCGCTCGGCGCTGCCGCACTCGCGGGTGATGATCCATCAGCCGTTGGGCGGTGCCCAGGGGCAGGCTTCGGACATCGAAATCACGGCGCGTGAGATCATGAAGACCAAGCGCGAGCTGTACGAGATTCTCGCGGCCCACTCGGGCGTCTCGGTCAAAAAGATCGAGAAGGACGCCGACCGCGACTACTGGCTCTCGGCCCGGGAAGCCAAGGAGTACGGCCTGATCGACGAGGTGCTCTCCAAACGCGAAAAGTAAACTGCATGGCACAGAACAAGAACAACCATAAGAACGGCGGCGACTGCTGCTCGTTCTGCGGCGCCAAGCGCTCGGACGTGGAGATCATGTTCCAGGGTTCGGACGGCGCCAACATCTGCAACAAATGCATCGAGAACGGCTATAAGATCATCGTTGACAACGACATCGCCTCCGAACACGGGCGGCGTTCGCCGGCGGCTCCGCTGAAGATGGAGGAGCTGTTGAAACCGGCGCAGATCAAGGAATTTCTCGACCAGTGGGTCATCGGGCAGGACGCCGCCAAACGCTATATGTCGGTGGCGGTCTACAATCACTACAAGCGGCTGTTGTACGCCCCGAAGGAGGACGAGGTCGAGATCGACAAGTCGAACATCGTGCTGGTGGGCCCGACGGGTACGGGCAAGACGCTGATGGCCCGCACGATCGCCAAGCTGTTGAAGGTGCCGTTCACGATCGTCGACGCAACGGTCCTGACCGAAGCGGGTTACGTGGGCGAGGATGTCGAAAGCATTCTTTCGCGGCTGTTGCAGGTCGCCGACTACAACGTCGAGCTGGCCGAGCGCGGCATCGTCTTCATCGACGAGATCGACAAGATCGCGCGCAAGGGCGACAACCCCTCGATCACGCGCGACGTCTCGGGCGAAGGGGTGCAGCAAGCCCTGCTGAAAATCCTCGAAGGCACCGTGGTCAATGTTCCGCCTCAGGGCGGGCGCAAGCATCCCGAGCAGAAATTCATCCAGGTCGATACGCGCAACATCCTCTTCATCTGCGGCGGCGCCTTCGACGGCATCGAGAAGAAGATCGCCCAGCGGTTGAACACCCGTGCGATGGGATACGGACGCCTGAACGCCGATCCCGTGGACCGTTCGAACCTGATGCAGTACGTCACGCCGCAGGATTTGAAGTCGTTCGGACTGATCCCCGAGCTGGTGGGACGCCTTCCGGTGCTGACCTACATGCAGCCGTTGGAACGCGAGGCGCTGCGCTCGATACTCACCGAGCCGAAGAATGCCATCGTCAAACAGTACAAGCGGCTGTTCGAGCTGGACGGCGTGAAGCTCTCGTTCGACAACGAGGCGCTGGACTATATCGTCGGCAAGGCTGTCGAGTTCAAACTCGGGGCCCGCGGCCTGCGCTCGATCTGCGAGGCGATCATGATGGATACGATGTTCGACATTCCGTCGACCGACGCCCGGAAATTCACCGTAACTTTGCCTTATGCAAAGAAAAAGATAGAAAAAGCAAATATTTTAGAGCTAAAACAAGTCGGATAGTTTCTTTTTGACTATCTTTGCCTGTCGGAGCGACGGGATTAAGGGCTGCGGACGGTCGTGGCGTATCGGATGCTGATTGTGCGCATTTTCCTGTCCGGATGTACCGAAACTGAAAAACGACGAACTGAAACTTAAATAACTTTACCCCATGTCAACAACGAACTCGAAACTCACGCGCGTGGCCGATAATATCCGTATCCTGTCGGCCGCAATGGTCGAAAAGGCGAAGTCGGGCCACCCCGGCGGCGCTATGGGCGGTGCCGATTTCATCACGGTGCTCTTCGC
>ENA-UERN01000386-UERN01000386.1-human-gut-metagenome-genome-assembly--contig:-NODE-386-length-54279-cov-8.750673_pt1 | contig 54279 bp, 52 predicted proteins | sample MGYA00242950_ERZ507950 | MGnify/ENA primary metagenome ERZ507950 (study PRJEB26167, sample SAMN06115515) | human gut metagenome | host: Homo sapiens | place: China:Ningxia | collected 2014-11-26...
CGCCCCGGCTGGCACATCGAGTGCAGCGCCATGAGCCGCACCCATCTGGGCAAGACCATCGACCTGCACTGCGGCGGTCAGGACCTGATCTTCCCCCACCACGAAAACGAGATCGCGCAGAGCGAGTGCGCCAACGGCTGCGAGTTTGCCCGCTACTGGATGCACAACGGCTTCATCAACGTGGACAATCAGAAGATGTCCAAGAGCCTGCACAATTTCTTTACCGTGCGGGACGTGGCCAACGTTTACGGCTATGAGCCCATCCGCTACTTCATGCTGACTGCCGGTTACCGGATGCCGCTGAACTACACGGTGGACCTGATCGAAAGCTGCAAGAACAGCCTGGAGCGCCTGTACACCTGCCGCGAGAATCTGGACTTTACCCTGAGCAAGGGCAATTTCGGCACCGACGAGAGCCTGAAGGAGAAGGCCGCCGAGGCAAAGCAGAAGTTCTGCACCGCCATGGACGACGACCTGAACACCCCGGACGCACTGGCTGCCGTGTTTGACCTGGTGAAGGACATCAACACCCTGTCCGCCTCTTCCAGCAAGGAAGCACTGGAGACCGCTGCCGCCGCCTTTGACGAGATCACCGGCGTGCTGGGTCTGCTGTACAACCGCAAGAAGGACGAGGTGCCCGCCGAGGTGACCGCGCTGGTGGAAAAGCGCGCCGCCGCCAAGAAGGCCAAGGACTGGGCCACCGCCGACGCCATCCGCGCCGAGCTGACCGCCATGGGCTGGGCCGTCAAGGACACCGCCCAGGGCCCGCAGCTGAGCAAGCTGTAAGGCTTATCTTATAAACAAAAAGGGAGCGTTTCCGTGCAGGAAACGCTCCCTTTTTTGCAGGCTGAAAATGGATCACGGACGCCGGGTCACAGGAACCAGCGCTCCGAGAGGATCCACCAGATCCCCGGCAGGTTGATGGGGAACAGGTTGTAGAACAGATCGCGCAGGGCAGTGAACATGAAACAGACCTCCTTTCCAAAGATGATCAGGCAAAAATGGCCTTCAGCAAAAGCAGCAGCACTTTGAAGAAATTCCCGGTGCCGAGCAGCTTATACAGCGAGACAAGAGTAGACAGCATGCGTTGTTTGCTCCTTTCCATGGGGTGGGGGCAGAAGAGTGCCTCCGCCCGCCTCATAGAAGATACGAACCGGCGGTGCCAAAAATTGCAAACAGGATGCTGGAATTTTTTCCCACAACGCAAAAAAGCGGCGGCACCCGCTGTGGATGCCGCCGCTTGCAGTGTGAGTTCTGGAAAAATGGCTCAGCGCTTCACGTTGAAGGCTGCCATGCCGGGGTACACGGCGCTGTCGCCCAACTGCTCCTCGATGCGCAGCAGCTGGTTGTACTTGGCCACGCGCTCGGTGCGGCTGGGGGCACCGGTCTTGATCTGGCAGGTGTTCAGGGCAACGGCCAGGTCGGCAATGGTGGTGTCCTCGGTCTCGCCGGAGCGGTGAGAGCTGATGGCGGTGTAACCGGCCTTGTGGGCCATCTTGATGGCCTCCAGCGTCTCGGACACAGAGCCGATCTGGTTCAGCTTGATCAGGATGGCGTTGCCGGCACCTAACTGGATGCCCTTGGCCAGACGCTCGGTGTTGGTGACGAACAGGTCATCGCCCACCAGCTGGACCTTGCCGCCCAGCTCGCGGGTCATCTCCTGCCAGCCCTCCCAGTCCTCTTCGTCCAGACCATCCTCGATGGAGATGATGGGGTACTTCTCCACCAGGCTCTTCCAGTGGGCGATCAGCTCGCTGGAGGTGAACTCGGTGCCGGCCTTGGGCAGCTTGTAGAAGCCCTTGCCCTTGGGGCTCTTCCACTCGGAGGAAGCAGCGTCCATGGCCAGCATGAAGTCCTTGCCGGGCACATAGCCGGCCTTCTCAATGGCGGCCAGAATGGTCTCGATGGTTTCCTCATCGCTGGACAGGTTGGGGGCAAAGCCGCCCTCATCGCCCACAGAGGTGGCCAGACCCTTGGCCTTCAGGATGGAAGCCAGGGCATGGAACACCTCGGCACACCAGCGCAGGGCCTCCTTGAAGGAGGGGGCGCCCACCGGCATGATCATGAACTCCTGGGTGTCCACGGTGTTGGTGGCGTGGGCACCGCCGTTCAGGATGTTCATCATGGGCACGGGCAGGCGGTTGCCGTTCACGCCGCCCAGAAAGCGGTACAGGGGCATGTCCAGCGAAGCGGCAGCGGCGCGGCAGGCGGCAATGGACACGGCCAGAATGGCGTTTGCGCCCAGGTTGGACTTGTCCTTGGTGCCGTCGGCCTTGATCATAGCGGCGTCGATGGCGTAGATGTCGGAAGCATCCATGCCCACCACAGCGTCGGCGATCACGGTGTTGATGTTCTCCACGGCCTTGGTCACGCCCTTGCCCAGGTAGCGGCCCTTGTCGCCGTCGCGCAGCTCCAGCGCCTCAAACTCGCCGGTGGATGCGCCGGAAGGAGCGCAGCCGCGGGCCACAGTGCCGTCGGCCAGCGTGATCTCGGCTTCTACGGTGGGGTTGCCGCGGGAGTCCAGGATCTCGCGGCCTACAACGGATTCAATTTCCAGATAGTTCATATCGAAAACCTCCTGATAGCTGATTCGGCCCGGCGTCGGTGCGGCAGCCGGACGATCTGTGTAGATAGTTACATCTAACTAACCAAGAACATCCTACCACGGTTTCCCAAAAGGTGCAAGAGCTGAGCGGAATGTTTGCGGGCATAAACTTTGCACAGGGGCAGGCGGCATGGTTTCAGCGTGCCCGGCGGGGCCATTGAATATTCCGCATGACTGCCATGTGATTTTGGTATGGCAGATATACTAAAAATAATCTTTACATTTTGGCAGGGCCGTTCTATACTGGAACGCGGTCAAGATTTTTTAATGGTATACTGGTTATCTGATAGAGGAGGATCACACTATGAATAAGGATCTGACGGTCGGCAAGCCGTCACAGGTGCTGTGGCAGTTCTGCCTGCCCATGTTCGGCAGCATTATCTTCCAGCAGCTGTACAACATTGCCGACAGCCTGGTGGCAGGCAAGTTCATCGGCGAAAACGCCCTGGCTGCCGTGGGCAACAGCTACGAGATCACCCTGATCTTCATTGCCTTTGCATTCGGCTGCAACATTGGCTGCTCGGTCATCGTGTCGCGCTACTTTGGTGCCAAGGAATACGATGACATGAAAACCTCGGTGTACACGGCCCTCATTGGCTCGGCAGTGCTGTGTGCAGCGCTGATGGTGTTCGGCCTGCTGGGCTGCCGCAGCCTGCTGGAGCTCATCAACACCCCGGAGGAGATCCTGGCGGACTCGGCCCTGTATCTGGACATCTACGTTCTGGGCCTGCCTTTCATGTTCTTCTACAACATTGCCACCGGCATCTTCTCGGCGCTGGGTGACAGCAAGACGCCGTTCTACTTCCTGGCCGTCTCGTCTCTGTCCAACATCGGCGTGGACATCCTGTTCGTGGCCGGGTTCCACATGGGTGTGGCCGGTGTGGCCTGGGCGACCTTCCTGTGCCAGGGTGTGAGCTGCATCCTGGCCATGGTGGTGGTGTTCCGCCGCATGAAGGCCATCCCCGCACAGCGCAAGACGGTGTGGTTCTCCTGGAATATGCTGGGCAAGATCGCCGTGGTGGCCATCCCCAGCATCCTGCAGCAGAGCTTCATCTCGGTGGGCAACATCATCCTGCAGAGCGTCATCAACACCTTTGGTGCCAGCGTCATTGCAGGCTACTCTGCCGCCGTCAAGCTGAACAACATGGTCATCACCTCCTTCACCACCCTGGGCAACGGCATTTCCAACTACACCTCCCAGAACATGGGTGCCGGCAAGATGGACCGCGTCAAGGCGGGCTTTGGTGCGGGCCGCAATCTGGTGTGGCTCATCTGTGTGCCCATCGTCATCCTGTACTTCTTCTTCGGCCGCACGCTGCTGCTGCTGTTCATGAATGACCCGCAGGGCCCGGCCATCGACACTGGCATGCTGTTCCTGCACATCCTTTCGCCCTTCTACTTTGTGGTGTCCCTCAAGCTGGTCACCGACGGCATCCTGCGCGGCTGCGGTCTGATGGGCCGCTTCATGGTGGCCACCTTCACCGACCTGATCCTGCGCGTGGGCATGGCCATCGTGCTCAGCGGCACCGAGCTGGGCAGCACCGGCATCTGGCTGTCCTGGCCCATCGGCTGGTGCATCGGCACGGTACTGTCCATCGTGTTCTATGCAACGGCTATCCGTAAGGCACTGGGCCAGCCTTCGCTGAAAAAAGAGGCAGAAGATCTGGTGGAAGAACTCCACGAAGAGGCCGAGCAGGCTGCAGAACCGGCCTCTGAGACGGTGTAACCATTTTGCAACTTGTGAAGTGAATTCATCTGACGGACGAATAAAATGAACAACTTGAAATAGTGCACAAAAACGCGCGTTTTGATTTGTGTAATTTAGCAACAAAGCCGAGAAAAAGCCCCCAAAAGTATGGACGGTTTGTGAATTGCGGATTTGAACACGGATAGCTATAATAACAGACAAGAACAGAAGCAAGGCCGCTTTTAGAGGGGAAGGGCCTTGCTTCCGTTTTTATCCTGAATGCTATTCCAATAGATCAAATACTCCGAAGGAGGAGATCGTTATGAAAAAGCTCATTTCTCGTCGTCAGTTCCTGGCCGCTGCCGGTGTTGCTGTTGCAGCAGGTGCCCTGACCGCCTGCGGCGGTTCCTCCGCAAGCACTGCCGGCTCTGCTGCCGGTTCCGCTGCTGCCGCTTCCGGCGACACCATCAAGGTGGGCGTTATGGGCCCCCTGACCGGTGATGCTTCCGTTTACGGTCAGGCTGTTGTCAACGGTGCCAGCCTGTATATCAAGCAGGTCAATGCAGACGGCGGTGTCAACGGCAAGCAGCTGGAGGTCATCGCCATGGACGAGCAGGGCGATGAAACACAGGCTGTCACCTGCTTTACCAAGATGGTGGATCAGGGCATCACCGCTCTGGTGGGCGATGTGACCACCGCCCCCACCCTGGCTGTTGCCGCCGAGAGCGCCGACTACAATATGCCCATGGTCACCGCCTCCGCTACCGCCGAGGCTGTCACCTACGATGCCGAGACCGACACCGTGAACGGGAACGTGTTCCGTGCCTGCTTTACCGACCCCTTCCAGGGCGTGAAGATGGCAGACTACGCCTATGAGAAGCTGGGCTACAAAAAGGCCGCCGTCATCTTCCTGAAGGGCAAGGACTACAACGAGGGTCTGGCTGAGAACTTTGCCAAGGAGTTTGAGGCAAAGGGCGGCACCATCGTGGACCAGGAGAGCTACTCTGAGGGCGATGTGGACTTCAAGACCCAGCTGACCAGCATCCTGGGCAAAAACCCCGAAGTGGTCTTCTGCCCCAACTACTATCAGGAAGTGGGCCAGATCCTGGCTCAGGCTGAGAGCGTCGGCCTGACCGTTCCCTTCCTGGGCGGCGACGGCTGGGATGGTCTGGAGGGCTACGCCACCGCCGACCAGCTGAAGGATTCCTACTTCTGCGCCTGCTACGCCAAGGGCTCCAGCGCCGCATTTGAGGATGCCTATAAGGCTGAGTACGGCGAGGCTTACCCCAACGGCTTTGCTCCCTTGGGCTACGATGCCGCCATGACCGTGGTGTACGGCATCAAGGCAGCCGAGGAGCAGGGCCTCGAGGCCGGCTCTGACGAGTACAAGCAGGCGGTCATCGACGCCATTGCCGGCGGCACCATTGAGGGCATCACCGGCACCTTTACCTTCGACGAGCACCACAACCCCGTCAAGAGCACCGCTATCCTGACCTATGTGGACGGCAAGCCCGAGCTGAAGGAAATGTTCTGATCCGTGCCGTTCCATCCACCGGTGATGGAGCCGCCCGCACAGAGCAAAACGCATGATCTTTTGGAGAACGCCGGAACAGCTTTTTTCTGGTCAGGCGTTCTCCGTTTTTTATATCAAAAAGTGTAAACGCCGCAAAGAAAGGAAGTATCCAACCATGACAGTGTTCTTCAGCCAGCTGATCAACGGCTTGTCCCTTGGCAGCATCTATGCACTGATCGCTCTGGGCTACAGTATGGTGTACGGCATCATCCTGCTGCTGAACTTTGCCCACGGCGACGTCATCATGGTGGGCGCATATATGTCCTGGTTCGTCATGAACCAACTGGGCCTGGGCCCGGTCACCGCTGTGTGCGCCACCATCCTTACCTGTACGCTGCTGGGTGTCGTGATCGAAAAGGTCGCCTACACCCCTCTGCGGAATGCCCCCCGGATCTCGCTGCTGATCACCGCCATTGGCGTCTCCTTCTTTCTGGAGTACACGGCAGAGCTGATCCTGGGCTCCGGTGCCAAGGTCATCCCGGCCTACTACACCAACCAGACCTTCCGGCTGGGCAAGGTGCCCCTGGGCCTTACCTCCATCATCACCCTGGCGGTGACGGTGCTGTCCATGCTGGGCCTTACCTTTTTGGTGCAAAAGACCAAGCTGGGCAAGGCCATGCGGGCGGTGTCGGAGGATATGGACGCTGCCCGCCTGATGGGCATCAACGTCAACAGCACCATCTCCTTCACCTTTGCAGTCGGCTCGGCGCTGGCGGGCATCGGCAGCGTGCTGTACTGCTGCTCTTACCCCCAGGCTACCCCCACCATGGGCTCCATGCTGGGTCTGAAGGCCTTTGTCGCCGCCGTGCTGGGCGGCATCGGTTCCATCCCCGGCGCCATGATCGGCGGCATTGCCATCGGTCTGTGCGAGTGCTTTGTCTCCGCCATCGGCCTTTCGGCCTGGAAGGACGCGGTGACGTTTGCGATCCTGATCATCGTGCTGCTGGTCAAGCCCACGGGCTTCCTCGGCCGCAAGGTGCAGGAAAAGGTGTAAGGAGGGCAGAACGATGAAAACCAACCGCAAGACCATCAAAATGCCCGTGCGCTACCTGATGAATCTGGTGCTGGTGGGGCTGCTGTTCGTGGGGCTTTCCTATGTGACCGGCAGCATGCTTTCCACCTACCAGAACAAGGTACTGCTGACCGTAGGCATCAACATCATTCTGGCTGTTTCGCTGAACGTTGCCACCGGCTATCTGGGGCAGCTGCCGCTGGGCCACGCCGGTTTTATGGCAGTAGGTGCCTACGCCTGTGCTCTGTTCACCAAATCCTCCGGCCTTCCCAAGGGCGTGGCCTTTGCCATCGGTCTGGTGCTGGCATGGGTGGTTGCCGGACTGTTTGGGGTGCTTATCGGCATCCCCGCCCTGCGTCTGACCGGCGACTATCTGGCCATTCTGACCCTGGGCTTTGGCGAGATCATCCGCATCACCCTGAACAACATCGACGATGTGCTGGGCTTTAAGCTGTTCTACGGCTCCAAGGGCCTGAAGAACATTCCCAAATACTCCAACTTTACCAACGTGTTCCTGTGCGTGGTCATCACCTGCTTCCTCATCCACGCCATGATGAAGAGCCGCCACGGCCGCGCCGTGCTGGCGATCCGCGACAATGAGATCGCCGCCGAGAGCTGCGGCATCCAGACCACCTACTACAAGGTCATGGCCTTTGCCTTCTCGGCAGCCTTTGCCGGCATGGCCGGCGGCCTGTACGCCTGCTACATCGGCGTGCTGAACCCCTCCACCTTCGGCTTCATGAAGTCCATTGAGATCCTGGTCATGGTGGTCCTGGGCGGCATGGGCTCCATGCTGGGCTCCATCCTGTCCGCGACTGTGCTGACCATCCTGCCGGAGGCCACCCGCAGCTTCGACAGCTACCGCATGGTCATCTACTCGCTGGTGCTGATCCTGATGATGATCTTCCGTCCGGGCGGACTGCTGGGCAGCTACGACTTCTCCCTGAGCCGCGTTGTGGAAAAGATCATGAACGGCGAACTGTTCAAGAAGAACAAGGAAAAGGAGGGTGCTGACCATGAGTGAGTTCCAGACCAAGTTAAACAGTGTGCCCTCCGGCGGCTTCCTGACCGACCGCGACAAGGACAAAAAGCCCATTCTGGACGTGCGGGAACTGGGCATCGACTTCGGCGGCCTGACCGCCGTGGACGGCTTCAACCTGATGATCGGCCGCAACGAGATCACCGGTCTGATCGGCCCCAACGGTGCCGGTAAGACCACCGTGTTCAACCTGCTCACCAACGTTTACCAGCCCACCCGCGGCTCCATCCTGATCGACGGCATGCCTACGGCGGGCAAAAAGACCTATCAGGTCAACCGCATGGGTGTGGCCCGTACCTTCCAGAACATCCGTCTGTTCAAGGAATTGAGCGTCATTGACAACATCAAGGTGGGCCTGCACGAGTCCATGAAGTATAATCTGGCCTCCTCCCTGGTGCGGCTGCCCAACTACTGGAAGGAAGAGAAAAAGTGCACCGAGCGTGCCTTTGAGCTGCTGGACATCTTCCACATGGCCGACCTGGCCAACGTGCCTGCCGGCAGCCTGCCCTACGGTGCTCAGCGTCGTCTGGAGATCATGCGTGCACTGGCTACCAGCCCGAAGCTGCTGCTGCTGGACGAGCCTGCCGCCGGTATGAACCCCTCGGAGACCGCGGAGCTCACCGAGACCATCCGCCGCATCCGGGACGAGTTCAACATTGCCGTGCTGCTGATCGAGCACGACATGAGCCTGGTCATGGGCATCTGCGAGGGCATCGCGGTGCTGAACTTCGGCCGCATCATTGCCAAGGGCACCCCGGACGAGATCCGCAACAACCCCCAGGTCATCGAAGCCTACCTGGGCAAGAAGGAGGGCTGAGCGATGGCAGATACCATCCTGAAGGTCGATAACATCAACGTGTATTACGGCAATATCCACGCCGTAAAGGGCGTTTCCTTTGAGGTGAACGAGGGCGAGATCGTGACCCTGATCGGTGCCAACGGTGCCGGTAAGTCCACCACCCTGAAAACCGTTTCCGGCCTTTTGAAGCCCCGCAGCGGCGATGTGCTGTACAAGGGCAAGAGCATCAAGGGCGTGCGCGCCCACAAGATCGTGGAAGCCGGTCTGGCACAGGTGCCGGAAGGCCGCCATGTGTTCCTGCACATGACCGTGGAGGAAAACCTGGATATGGGCGCTTACACCCAGCCTGCCTCCACCATTGCCCCCAACAAGGAAAAGGTGTTTGAGCTGTTCCCCCGCCTGAAGGAGCGCCGCAAGCAGCTGGCCGGCACCATGTCCGGCGGCGAGCAGCAGATGCTGGCCATGGGCCGTGCGCTCATGAGCAACGCTTCCATGCTGATGCTGGACGAGCCCTCCATGGGCCTGTCGCCCCTGCTGGTGCAGGAGATCTTTGACATCATCCGCGACATCCACAAGGAGGGCATGACCATCCTGCTGGTGGAGCAGAACGCACAGATGGCCCTTTCCGTGGCCGACCGCGCCTATGTTCTGGAGACCGGCCGCGTGGTCATGGAGGGCACCGGTGCCGAGCTGCTGACCAACGAGCGGGTGCGCAGCGCGTACCTGGGCGGCTGAGCCTTTTTCAAGACACGACGCGATGCGGGAGCCGCTGCACAAAACAAGGTGCAGCGGCTCCTGTTTTTTCGGGCATGCACTTTACTTTCGTAAAAGAATGTGCGATAATTTAACCAGTGTTTTTTGGTTTCTGGAACCGCCGCCTGTTGGGAAAGCAGGTGAGCTGACAACACAAAGAGGGGTACTATCTATGAGCAAGATCATCATCCCGGCAAACTACACGCCCGTGCTGAATCTGTACGACACCCAGCGCGCCATCGGCACGGTGAAGCGGCTGTTCGCCGACACCCTGTGCGCCACGCTGAACCTGTACCGCGTGTCTGCGCCGCTGTTCCTGGAGGCCTCCACCGGCCTGAACGACGACCTGAACGGCGTGGAGCGCAAGGTCACCTTTAACATCAAGGACAGCGGCACCGAAGCACAGGTGGTGCAGTCGCTGGCCAAGTGGAAGCGCAAGGCCCTGAAGGACTACGGCTTCCGTGTAGGCAAGGGTCTGTACTGCGACATGAACGCCATCCGCCGTGATGAGGAACTGGACAACCTCCACTCCGTGTATGTGGACCAGTGGGACTGGGAAAAGGTCATCCGGGAGGAGGACCGCAATGAGGCCTACCTGAAGAGCGTGGTGCGCTCCATCGTGTCGGCCGTCTGCGCCACGGAGATGAACCTGCACGCCATGTTCCCGCAGCTGCAGGACCTGCCCCTGCACACCCCCAACGTGATCTTCATTACTACCCAGGAGCTGGAGGACAAGTACCCGGACCTGACCCCGAAGGAGCGCGAGAATGCCTTCGTGAAGGAGAACGGCACCACCTTCCTGATGAAGATCGGTGCCCCGCTGAAGAGCGGCAAGCCCCACGACGGCCGCGCGCCGGACTACGACGACTGGGATCTGAACGGCGACCTGCTGTTCTGGAACGATCCGCTGCAGTGCAGCTATGAGCTGAGCAGCATGGGCATCCGCGTGAGCCCGGAAAGCATGGACAAGCAACTGACCATGGCCGGCTGTGACGACCGCCGCGCCCTGCCCTTCCACAAGGCTGTGCTGAACGGCGAGCTGCCCTACTCCATCGGCGGCGGCATCGGCCAGAGCCGCCTGTGCATGCTGCTGCTGGGCAGTGTGCACATCGGTGAAGTGCAGGCCAGCGTGTGGGACGAAGCCACCCGCGAAGCCTGTGCCAAGGCCGGTATCCCCCTGCTGTAAACGGAAACGAGATCAAACCCAAGGAGCTGCTGCACCCGGTATGGTACAGCGGCTCCTTTTTTACATCTTGCAGGGAATAATGGAAAGCCCTTGACAAGCTTGCCGGGATTTTCTATAATATGCCTGTCGGTTAGTGACTTCTAATACAGCCGATTTTCTTTTGCGATAGAAGTTAGTCTATGCAAACAAACTGGATCGGCTGAAAAATCGAAAAGGAGTTTTATCATGAAACTGAAAAAGATCGCATCGCTGGTGCTGTCTGCGGCAATGGCACTGAGCATGATGGCACCGGCTGCACTGGCAGCAGCACCCACCGTGGAGGAAGAGAACGTTTTTTTTCAGCAGGTGCTGGACAAGGTGAACAGCAGCCGCTACACCTACCTGTATGCAGCGCTGGACTGGGATGAATACTGGGCCAACGAGAACGTGTTTGCTGCGGGCAGCACGGCTTCCTCGGACCAGCTGGACAGCCACGGTGAGTACGACAAGGGCGCCTTTGACGCTGTGTCCCGCGCGACCGCAAACCACGGCCTGCACCGCGGCAGCTTCCAGCAGGTGGCTACCATCTACGCCGTGGACGGCAGCAGCTACACCGTCTCCCACTGGTCGGATGACGGCAAGACCTTCTATCTGGCGGATGGCACCGCCTACGGCTGGAACCGCGGCACCGTCACCAAGCCCGACGGCTCTGCCGTGAAGATGGATCACTACGAGATCAGCGGCACCAAGTATGTGCCGGTGCGTGTGGCAAACTCTGATCTGGCGGACTTCTGCTCCAAGTACGCCGTCGTGAAGAACGGCGAGCAGCTGGTGGGCGGCTACAGCGAGAACAAGCTGGTCTCTTATGCACTGACCGCTGAGGTCAACGCCCAGACCAACGGCCTGAAGTACGCTGCCAAGAGCGGCGACGGCTACACCTTCTCCGAGGCACACAACGGCTCCGGTTCCGGTGTGGCAGGTGAGGCACAGAAGGCTGCTGAGGGCCTGACCGTGAACCTGCGCAGCGGCAGCGATGTGGGCAACTACGGCGAGACCATCCGTGTGGACCTGACCGGCAACTACGGCGAGCTGGGTTCCCGGATGCAGGCTGTGGAGTGGACCTACTACGGCAATGACAGCACCTACACCAATGCCAAGGCTGCCTATGGCACCAAGTTCGCAGCGGACAACTGGATGCACAAGTCCATGGGCATCCAGCTGGGCCTGACCGATTCCGCACGCTTCCAGCTGCCGGAGGGTACCGACGGCACCGGCTACTGGGCCATCACCATCCGCGCACTGGGCTACGCCGATACCGTCGTCAAGGTCCAGGTCACCGGCGACAATCTGGCAAAGCATGAGCTGGCCGATGCAGCCGACCGCGCAGCCCTGCAGGCTGTGGTGGATCAGGCTAAGGCCGTGAACAAGGCAAAGTACACTGCCGCCAGCTATGCAGACCTGCAGACTGAGCTGGACGAGAGCGTGGAACTGCTGGCTAAGAGCACCCTGTATAAGGCATCTGCTCTGGAGCAGGTGACCCACCTGAGCCAGGCCATCGACAGTCTGAAGAAGGCCTGAGCCATTCACGCAGATCAACCATAAAAACGAGGTCGCCCTGAAAAACAGGGTGACCTTGTTTTCCGTGTCAGAGGGAGTTTTATGTCGGGAAAGAAGATTGGAACAGCACTGCACCCGCTGGTGCAGCTGCTGCCCGCTGCGGTGCTGGCTGCTGTGCTGCTGGTCACCCTGCCGGGCACAGTGCCGGTACTGGCCGAGGTGCCCCAGCGGCTGGAAATGGCCGCCGTGGAGGAAACACCGGCCCCGGTGGAAGAGATCGCCGAAGAGGAAGAACCGCTGCTGCCCTACGCCGATGGCGTATACACCGGTTCTTCCCGCGGGTACGGCGGCACGGTGCAGGTGCAGGTGACGATGGAAGGCGGGCACATCACGGATGTGCAGATCCTGCGGGCAAAGCAGGAGACGTCGTCCTTCCTGCGCCGTGCAAAGCGTCTGCTGAAAACCGTGCTGCAGGAGCAGACCTGGGAGGTGGACGCCGTGTCGGAGGCGACGTATACCTCCCGCGGCATCCTGGGGGCCATCCGGAATGCGTTGACCGGGGAAGTGGTCAACAACCCGCTGCCGCCCCAGCCCAAACCTGCGGAGCCGCTGGTGGAAGAGGTGTTCGAGGAACCCTCGGCCTATCTGGACGGCGTGTATACCGCCACCGCAGAGGGCTTTGGCGGGCCGATCACCGTGCAGGTGACGATCACCGGTGACACCATCACGGATATCACCATTGTCAGCCATGAGGGCGAAACGACCTCCTACTTTGCAAAGGCCCGGAGCGTGGTATCGGCCATTCTGGAGACCGGCACCCCCACAGGGGTAGATGCTGTGTCCGGGGCGACCTATTCCTCCACTGGCATCCTGAATGCAGTCAAGCAGGCCCTTGCCAAAGCGGCAAACCCGGAGGGCACCGCATCCCAGCCGGAAGAAACAGAGACCCCGGCGGACGGCGAGGAAGCCGCCGCTTCGGAGCCGCAGGTCATGGAGCCTGTGGTCGAGGTGGTGCAGCCTGAGGAAAAGCAGCCGTCGGTGTCCCAGTGGGTCACGGAGCTGTGGCAGAGCATTTTTGCGCAGGAGGAACAGCCTGCATCGTCGGAAGAAGTCCCCGCAAGCAGGGAAGCTGCAGAGGAACCGGCGTCCTCGGCGGCAGAGCCGGAAGGACCTGCCGACCTGCCGGAGAGCACTACGGAGGAACAGGAGGGAGCAGACGCATGAAACGATACCGGAACTTTATCCTGCGTGCCGTGAACCTGCTGCTCGTTGCGGTGCTGCTGGTGCAGTACCAGCACATCGCGGTGGCGCGGGCTGCCACGGTGGCCCAGCGGGAACAGCAGATCGCGGAAGTAGAGAGCTGGAACGCCTCGGTGCTGCAGGCGGAAAAAGCGGAAGAAGAACAGCAGGCCGAAGAGGAAGGCTATAAGGACGGTGTGTACGAGGGCACCGGCCTTGGCTTTGGCGATGACATCATGGTGTCGGTGACCATTCAGGACGGCCAAATGACGGATATCACAGTGGTCAGCGCCGACGGCGAGGACAAGCCCTATTACAGGCAGGCCATTGCGGTGCTGGACGAGATGCTGACCACGCAGTCCGCCGAGGTGGACGCCGTGGCAGGTGCCACCCTGACCGCTGAGGGCCTCATCGAAGCAGTGGCAGACGCACTGGGAAAGGCGGCGGCATGATGGAAACGACCGAAAAGAAGCCGCTGACCGCGGCACAAAAGCGGCAGCGCGCCCTGAACCAGCGGGCATGGCTGCGGGCCGGAATCCAGGCGCTGTTCTTTGCCGCGATGCCGGGCGCGTTCGTGGCCGGGTTTGCCGGGGTGCGGCAGCTGTTCCTGCGCATCGGGACCGGCAGCGTGCTGCAGCTGGACAGCTTCACGCTGTCGCTGCTGGGCCTGTGCGGGTTCACGATCCTGTTCGGCCGTTTTTTCTGCGGCTATGTGTGCGCCTTCGGCAGCCTGGGCGATTTTGTCTACTGGCTGTCGGGCCTTGCGCAGAAAAAGCTGCTGCACCGCAAACAGGTGTTCCGCCTGCCGGAAAAACTGGTGCGGGCCGGGCAGAAGCTCAAATATTTGGTCCTGGCCGCCATTGTGCTGCTGTGTGCAGCAGGCTGGTACGGCAAGCTGAACGGCACCAGTCCGTGGGAGGTGTTCTCCCGGCTGACCGCCCTGCGCCTGCCGCCGGAAGGCTTCGGGGTGGGCATCGTGCTGTTCGTGCTCATCCTGCTGGGCATGGCGCTGCATCCCCGGTTCTTCTGCCAGTTTTTGTGCCCGATGGGCGCGGTGTTCGCCCTGCTGCCGGTGCTGCCGCAAGCACAGCTGCACCGGGATGGGAAACAGTGCATTCCCGGCTGCAGTGCCTGCCAGAAGCACTGCCCGGTCAGCCTGAAGCTGGACGCGCAGAGCCTGCGCAGCGGGGAGTGCATCGGCTGTGAGGCCTGCGTGGGCATCTGCCCCAAAAGCAACATCACCCGCTGGGACCTGGCCCGGAGCAAGCATTTCTGGCTCCCGGCGGTGGGCCGTGCCGTGCTGTTCTTCGGCATGGGCGTCTGCCTTGGGTTCTGCCGGTTCCTGTAACAGAGGAAGCAAAAAGGCCTGCTGTGCATTCTTGCACAGCAGGCCTTTTGTAGTGTCAGGGGGGTCATTTCTGAGCCAGACGGCTGAAATGCGGCTTTTCCTTTTCGTCCTCGTCCTTTTCCGGTTCCGGTTTTTCGGCCGGGGTCAGGCGCACTTCGGTCACGCGGCGCTTGGCCGTGCGGGTGACCACGCCGTCGTAGCCGCCCAGTGTAAAGCGGTCGCCCACCTTGGGCAGGTGGCAGGTCTTTTCCTGCACCAGGCCGTTGACCGTGTTGGAGTCGATGTCCTCGTCCTCCGGCAGACCCAGCATCTCGTACAGGTCATCCACACTGGCGCTGCCCAGCACGATCCAGCTGCCGTCGGACTGCTTGTGGAAGTCCTCGGTGGCCTCATCGTGCTCATCCCAGATCTCGCCCACCAGCTCTTCCAGAATATCCTCCAGCGTGATGATGCCCTCGGTACCGCCGTACTCGTCCACCACTACAGCCAGATGATGGTGCTGCTCCCGCAGGGTGCGCAGCAGCTGGGAGATCTGGGTAGAACCGGTGGTGTACAGGGTGGGCTTGACCAGCTCTTCCAGCGAGGTCTCCTTTTTCAGGCGTGCCAGATAGAAGTCCTTTTCGTGCACCACACCGATGATGTTGTCAATGGTGTCGTGGTACACCGGCAGGCGGGAATAGCCCGATTCGGCAAAGGTCTGTGCCACCTCGTCCAGCGAGGTGTTGTCCTCCACAGCCACCACGTCCACGCGGGGGGTCAGGATCTCCTCTACCTCCACGTCATCGAATTCGATGGCGCTGCGGATCAGTTCGCTTTCCCGGTCGGTGAGTTCACCGTCGTTTTCGGCTTCACTCACCATGGTCATCAGCTCACCCTCGGTGATGGTGTCCTCCTCCGTACTGTGGACAAAGTGCCCCAGCAGGCGTTTCCACTGGCTGAACAGCCAGGTGAGGGGCGTGAACAATACCATGAGCAGGTTCAGCATCGGGGACACGGCCGTGGCAACGGTCTCCGGCATCTCCTTGGCCAGGCTCTTGGGCGTTACCTCGCCGAAGATCAGCACCACCACGGTCAGCACCATGGTGGAAACGGTCGCGCCCCGCTCTTCACCCAGCATCTTGGTGAAAATGATGGTGCCGATAGAAGCTGCGGCAATGTTCACGATGTTGTTGCCGATGAGAATGGTGGAAAGCAGCTTATCGTACTTTTCCGCCATGGCCAGCACCCGGGTGGCGGAAGCGTCGCCATCCTCGGCGCGGCTCTTCAGCCGGATCTGGTTCAGAGAAGAAAACGCAGTCTCAGATGCGGAAAAAAAGGCGGAACAGGCCACCAGGAATACCAGCGCTATGATAAGCGTCATACTGCCATCGTCCATAAAAAGGAAAATCACACTCAACTTTCAAAAATAATGATACAAAAATGTGCTCTCCATCGTGGCTGTTCCGCGATGAAAAGCACATCAATGTTATTTGTTATAATACCATATTCTGTACGGTGGTGCAAGCATTCTGCCCGCTGTGCGCGTACAAAACAGGTAAAATTTTAACGGATCGACCCTCTCAGGCCGCGCCGAACCATCCGTGTTTAACGGAGCACCAGTGCACTGCCGTCGTAGTCCACGGTCAGGGTGTTGCCCTCGGCATAGCTGCCCTGAATGATGGCCTTGGCGATCAGGGTCTCCACACGGCTCTGGATGAACCGCTTGATGGGACGTGCACCGTAGACGCTGTCGTAGGCAGAGTCGATGATGAAGTCCTTGGCGGCGGTGGTGACCTCCAGCTTGAGGTGCTTGCCCTCGTCCATGCGCTTGCGCAGGTCGTTCAGCTGCAGATCCACGATCTTGCGCATCTCGTCCTTGGTCAGGCTCTTGTAGTACACGATCTCGTCCAGACGGTTCAAAAACTCGGGGCGGAACTTGCTCTTCAGCAGCAGGTCGATCTGCTTGCGGGCCTCGTCGCTCAGCTCATTGGAGCCCTGTGCGCGGCGCTGCTCCAGATCGTTCAGGATGATGTCACTGCCCAGGTTGGAAGTCAGGATGATGACCGTGTTCTTGAAGTCCACGGTGCGGCCCTGACTGTCGGTGATGCGGCCATCGTCCAGCACCTGCAGCAGGATGTTGAACACATCGGGGTGGGCTTTTTCCACCTCATCGAACAGCACCACGCTGTAGGGCTTGCGGCGCACAGCCTCGGTCAGCTGGCCGCCCTCTTCATAACCGACATATCCCGGAGGCGCACCGATCAGACGGCTGACGCTGAACTTCTCCATATATTCGGTCATGTCGATGCGCACCATGTTGCGCTCATCGTCAAACAGAGCCTGTGCCAGCGCCTTGGCCAGTTCGGTCTTGCCGACACCGGTGGGGCCCAGGAACAGGAAGCTGCCGATGGGGCGGTTGGGGTTGGCAATGCCGGCGCGGCTGCGCAGGATGGCTTCGCTGACCTTGGTCACGGCCTCGTCCTGGCCGATGACTCTCTTGTGCAGCACGTCATCCAGATGCAGCAGCTTCTCGCGCTCGCCCTCCACCAGCTTCTCCACAGGGATGCCGGTCCAGCGGGCCACGATGCGGGCGATCTCCTCGTCGGTCACGCGGTCACGCAGCAGGCTGTCCTCTTTCTTGGCAGCGGCGATCTTTTCTTCCTCTTCCAGCTGTTTCTGCAGCTGAGGCAGTTTGCCGTATTTCAGCTCGGCGGCCTTGTTCAGGTCGTACTCCCGCTGTGCCTTTTCGATGTCGGCGTTGGTCTGCTCGATCTGTTCACGCAGGGTCTGCACCTTGCCGATGGCGTTTTTCTCGTTTTCCCACTTGGCCTTCATGCTGCGGAACTTGTCCTGCAGTTCGGCCAGCTCTTTTTCCAGATCCTTCAGGCGGCTCTGGCTCAAAGCGTCGGTCTCCTTTTTCAGGCTGACCTGCTCGATCTGCAGCTGGGTGATGCGGTGGGCCAGATCATCCATCTCGCTGGGCATACTGTCCATCTCGGTCTTGATCATGGCGCAGGCCTCATCCACCAGGTCGATGGCCTTATCCGGCAGGAACCGGTCGGTGATGTAGCGGTCCGACAGGGTGGCAGCGGCGATCAGGGCGCTGTCGTTGATCTTCACGCCGTGGAACACCTCGTAGCGTTCCTTCAGGCCGCGCAGGATGGAAATGGTGTCCTCCACGGTGGGCTCATCCACCTGCACCGGCTGGAACCGGCGTTCCAGAGCGGGGTCTTTCTCGATATACTGGCGGTACTCGTCCAGGGTGGTTGCACCGATGCAGTGCAGCTCGCCGCGGGCCAGCATGGGCTTGAGCAGGTTGCCGGCATCCATGGCACCGTCGGTCTTGCCGGCACCCACGATGGTGTGCAGCTCATCAATGAAGAGGATGATCTTGCCCTCGCTCTTCTTGACCTCGTTCAGCACGCTCTTCAGGCGTTCCTCGAACTCGCCGCGGTACTTGGCACCGGCCACCAGAGCGCCCATGTCCAGGCTGAACACGATGCGGTCCTTCAGGTTTTCGGGCACGTCACCGCGCACGATACGCTGGGCAAGGCCCTCGGCGATGGCAGTCTTGCCGACGCCGGGCTCGCCGATCAGGCAGGGGTTGTTCTTGGTCTTACGGGACAGGATGCGGATCACGTTGCGGATCTCCTGATCACGGCCGATGACCGGGTCCAGCTTCTGCTTGCGGGCCAGATCCACCAGATCCTGACCGTATTTCTGTAGGGCGTTGTAGGTGTCCTCGGGGTTATCCGTGGTCACGCGCTGGTTGCCGCGCACGGCGGTAAGCTGCTGCAGAAACTTGTCCTTGGCGATGCCAAAGGCACGGAACAGCTCGGTGGTGTTCTGGGTAGGCTCATCCAGCAGGCCGAGGAACACATGCTCCACGCTGACGTACTCGTCCTTCATGGCCTTGGCTTCACGGGCGGCGGCGCTCAGGACCTTGTCGGTGGCCTGCGAGATATAGACCTTGTCCGGGTCGCGGCCGGAGCCGGACACCCGGGGCAGGGCCGACAGCTTTTCGGCCACAGCAGCGGCAAAGCTGCCGGGGTCCACGTTCAGTTTCTGGAGCAGCTGCGGGATCAGGCCCTGCTCCTGCGAAGCAAGGGCGTGCAGCAGATGTTCAGGCTCCAGAGCGTTGTGCTGGTACTCCACAGCCAGCTGCTGGGCTGCCTGCAGAGCTTCCAGAGTTTTCTGAGTATATTGATTGGTATTCATAAAGTCAAGCCTCCATTCATACCGGAAGGTTGTGATTTAGCGGACGGACAGGTACTCTGCTAACAACTCCGCGCCAAGGGGCGGCAGAACCGGAAGCAGATACTTATAAGAAGCTGTTTCATGATTTTGTGCACCTCCTGTCGGACTGGTCTGCTTGCTTTTAGCACTCTATCTGTTCGACTGCTAAGAATATACTCCAAAGCAATCGCAATGTCAAGAGGAAAATCCTGCCAGAAACACAATTCACAAAAAGTTTGCAATTGGCCTGCCGCACCGCATAAAAAAGGCCCGCTCCCGGCAAACAGCCGGGAACGGGTCGGTGTGGGTCAGATCAATGGGGGTCAGCCGGGGTAGCGCTGCACCTGCAGCAGCTCTTCGGCACGCTTTACCTGCTCCGGGGTGGGCGGCACAGCGTCGGGCAGCGGATAGGGGATGCCCAGCTTCTGCCACTTGAACAGGCCCAGCGTGTGGTAGGGCAGTACCTCCACCCGCTGCACGGTGTTCAGGCTGCGGATGAAGTCGGCCGTTCTGCGCAGGCCGTCCTCGTCATCGGTCAGGCCGGGCACCAGCACATGGCGGATCCACAGCGGCACGCCCAGGTCGGAGACATGCCGGGCCATGGCCAGAATGTTGGCGTTGTCCTTGCCGGTGAGCCGGCGGTGGCGCTCCGGGTCGATCTCCTTTAAATCAAGGATGACCAGGCTGGTGGAGGCCATCAGGCGGTCAAAGTCGGCCAGGTAGGCCGGGTCCTCCGGCCGGAAGGGCTGCCCGGCGGTGTCCAGTGCCGTGTGCACGCCCTTGGAACGGGCCAGCTCAAAGAAAGCGGTCAGGAACTCCATCTGGCGCAGCGGCTCGCCGCCGCTGACCGTGATGCCGCCCTTTTTGCCCCAGTAGTTGCGGTAGCGCCACACCCGCTGGAACAGAGCATCCACGGTCCATTCGGTGCCGCCTTCGGCCCATGTTTCCGGGTTGTGGCAGTATTTGCACCGCAGCGCGCACCCTTGCAGGAATACCACAAAGCGCACGCCGGGGCCGTCCACCGAGCCGAAGCTCTCCAGCGAGTGGACATAGCCGACAGGCTTACAGGACGGCATGGCAGGTGCGGGAGATGACATCCATCTGCTGCTCGCGGGTCAGGTCGATGAACTTGACGGCGTAGCCGGACACGCGGATGGTGAAGTTTGCGTACTCTTCCTTTTCGGGGTGCTCCATGGCGTCCAGCAGCTTCTCCTTGCCAAAGACGTTCACGTTCAGGTGGTGGGCACCCTGATCGAAGTAGCCGTCCAGCACCTGCACCAGATTTTCCACGCGCTCGCCCTCGCTGTGGCCCAGTGCCTCGGGGTTGATGGTCTGGGTGTTGGAGATGCCGTCCAGTGCCCAGTGGTAGGGCAGCTTGGCCACCGAGTTCAGGGAGGCCAGCAGGCCGTTCTGCTCCGCGCCGTAGCTGGGATTTGCACCCGGAGCAAACGGAGTGAAGGCGGCGCGGCCGTCGGGCAGGGCACCGGTGTACTTGCCGTACACCACGTTGGAGGTGATGGTGAGGATGGAGGTGGTGGCCTCGGAGTTGCGGTAGGTGTGGCGCTTCTTGATCATCTCCAGGAAGGTCTTGAGCAGCCACACGCCGATCTCATCGGCGCGGTCATCGTCGTTGCCGTACTTGGGGAAGTCGCCCTCCACATCAAAGCCGGTGGCCAGGCCGGTGTCATCCCGCACCACCTTGACCTTGGCGTACTTGATGGCGCTCAGGGAGTCGATGACGTGGGAGAAGCCTGCAATGCCGGTGGCAAAGGTGCGGCGCACATCGGTGTCGATGAGGGCCATCTCGGCTTCTTCATAATAGTATTTGTCGTGCATGTACTGGATGAGGTTCAGCACGTTGACGTACAGGCCGGCCAGCCAGTCCAGCATCTTGACGTACTTGGGCAGCACTTCGTCGTAGTTCAGGTACTCGCCGGTGATGGGCGCATAGTTGGGGCCGCACTGCTCGTGGCTCTTCTCGTCCACACCGCCGTTGATGGCGTACAGCAGGCACTTGGCCAGGTTGGCGCGGGCACCGAAGAACTGCATCTCCTTGCCGGTCTGGGTGGCAGACACGCAGCAGCAGATGGAGTAGTCATCGCCCCACACGGGCTTCATCACGTCGTCGTTCTCGTACTGGACCGAACTGGTGTTGATGGACACCTTGGCGGCGTACTTCTTGAAGGCTTCCGGCAGGGCGGAAGAGTACAGCACGGTCAGGTTCGGCTCCGGGGCGGGGCCCATGTTCTCCAGCGTGTGCAGGAAGCGGTAGCAGTTCTTGGTGACCATGCTGCGGCCGTCCATGCCGATGCCGCCCACTTCCAGCGTTGCCCACACGGGGTCGCCGGAGAACAGCTGGTTGTAGCTGGGGATGCGGGCAAACTTGACCATGCGGAACTTCATGACCATGTGGTCGATGAGCTCCTGTGCCTGGCTCTCGGTCAGGGTGCCGTTGTCCAGATCGCGCTGGATGTAGATGTCCAGGAAGGTGGAGATGCGGCCCACGCTCATGGCGGCGCCGTTCTGGGTCTTGATGGCGGCAAGATACCCGAAGTACAGCCACTGGCAGGCTTCCTTGGCGTTCTTGGCGGGCTGGGAGATGTCGTAGCCGTAGGCCTCGGCCATCTTCTTCATGCCCTTCAGGGCGTTGATCTGCCGGGCAATCTCCTCGCGCAGGCGGATGACGTCATCGGTCATGGTGCCGTCGCCGCAGTTAGCCAGATCCTCCTGCTTGAACTGGATCAGGGCGTCGACGCCGTACAGAGCCACGCGGCGGTAGTCGCCCACGATGCGGCCGCGGCCGTAGGTGTCGGGCAGGCCGGTGATGATGTGGGTGTGGCGGGCGGCCTTCATCTCGGGTGTGTAGGCGTCGAACACGGCCTGGTTGTGGGTGCGGGTGTAGTCGGTAAAGATCTTGTGCAGCTCCTCGCTGGGCTGGTAGCCGTAGGTGGTGCAGGCCTGCTCGGCCATCTTGATGCCGCCGTAGGGCATGAAAGCACGCTTGAGGGGCTTGTCGGTCTGCAGGCCAACGATCTGCTCCAGATCCTTCAGGTTTTCGTCAATGTAGCCGGGGCCGTAGGCGGTCAGGCCGCTGACGACCTCCGTCTCCATGTCCAGCACGCCGCCCTTGGCGCGCTCGGCCTTCTGCAGCTTCTGCAGGGCACCCCACAGCTTGTCGGTCGCCTCGGTGGGGCCGGCCAGAAAGCTTTCGTCGCCGTCATACGGGGTGTAGTTCTTCTGGATGAAGTCGCGCACATTGACTTCTTCTTTCCAGATGCGGCCCTCAAAGCCTTCCCACTGTTCAAAATTGATCATTGGAACCTCCTTGCTCCATTCTATGCGTTGGTTAGCATAGCCTAACTATTGAGCCTTTGAAAAGCCGCTCCTTGTTGGCGGCTTTCTGGGGGCGGACTGATCGGAGCAGCTCTGAACAAAAATTTGTCAAAGCGCCTCCTTGGACACACTGCACCCTTGAGAACCGCCCTGCTGCCAAAAAGCAGCGGCGAGATGTGGAGTTGCAGTGCTGCATGAACTATAATAACAAAGATATCGGTCAAAAGCAAGAGGAAACTGATGGATTTTGCACAGCCTTAGCCGGCTGTGTCTGTACAGGGTGCACGAATCGGGCAGAAAAAACTTTACTGCAAAAAAAGTTCCGGAAAATTTTCAAATAAGGGTTGACAAGACTAACTACGTATGGTATTCTGTTCTCGCAACGAGGTTAGACGAACCTAACCGCTTGAAACGCGTTGCACCAGAACAGCAGAGGTACCTGCAATGCTTCTGCGCAAAACTCAAGTCTGCTATAGCGGTTAAGCTATATCGGACGTCAGGTTTGTCGTGGCGAGGCCACTCCATCTTGCCTATGCAAGACCACCTTGTGGCTTAAAAGCCTCACTGGGGCTTTCATTGCTGCGCAAACGCCAATTCCTCCATTCCATTCTCTTTTTCAAAAGGAAGCTGCAGCATGGTTTGCTCTGCGGCCTCCGGCGCGGCATTCGGTGTGATTGGTACCGCATCGCGTGCAAAGAAAACAAAAACGGGACGTGCAGCTTGACCACCTGCACGCCCCGATTTTTGTTTTCTATAGAAAAGGAACGATTTATTCCACGATCTCCGCAAGCGCCTGATACAGTTCTGCGGCCCCGCCGCCGGAATATTTGACATTGACAAAGGCGCTGTTCACGATGCACACCCCGTCGGAATAAACCGTGAACAGCAGCTGATGCTGCTCGGCATCATCGTAGTAGCTCACAGTGACGGAATCCACCGGAAATTCGTGAGAGTAGGAGGAATACTGCTGGTTGAACCGCTTGACACAGGTAAGGCCGGAAAGCACGTTTGCGATCTGCTGATAGGCAGGGTCGTCGGCAGAAAGCAGCTGAAAATCCATCTCTGCGGAGCGGGCAAAGTTCTGAATGTGCTCCACCTGGACACTGGCCTGTGTGCTGGCGCTGATCTTTGATGCAAGGTCGATCTTGCTGGAAGGCAGGATGAGCACCAGAAGCAGCACCACCAGCACCACAAGGCCGAACCGGGACGGGATGCTCTTATCTTTCATGGCAGGTCAATCCTCCTTTGGCGGCTTCAGATCGGTCAGACGCCGCTGGGCGAGGAAGAAGCCCACGGCGCTGGCGGCAAACACGAAATAATAGCTGGCGATGCGGTAGAGCATGAGCACGCTCATCACCTCACCGGAAGGCAAAAAGCTGCTGTACAGCAGCAGAAAGGCGGTCTCGATGGAGCCCATGCCTGCCACGTTGGGCAGGGCGTTGGAGACGAACAACATCAGGCTGGTGAGCAGCTGCACCCGCGCAAAACTCAGCGGGGACAGCTGCATGAACCGGATGCACAGCCACGGCAGGCAGAACAGCAAAAACAGCTTGAGCGCCTGCAGGGCAAAGATCTGCACACAGCGGGCCTTGTCGGCCAGCAGCAGGCGGCTCTCGGTGCCCAGTACATCCAGCTGCTCCAGCCAGTCGGCCCGGCGCTGCTGCCATTTTTCGGTCTTGGGCAGAAAGCCCAGTGCCCAGCGGGCCAGATTCTGCACCAGCGGCGACACGCACACCAGCACCAGCGCCACGATCACCAGCGCTACCACAGCATATGCCATGGGCAGATATTTCAGCACGCCGGTGGTGTTGGCGGCCAGCCATTTGTGCTGGAGCAGCAGCATCACGGTGGCGTACAGCAGCACCGTGGTCTTGTGGAACACATATTGCAGGGTCATCAGGCCCACGCCGGGGCCGATGGGCAGCCCTGCCTGATGCAGGTACCAGGTCTGCACCGGCACGGCACCCGCGCCCAGGGTGACTACGTTGCCAAAGGTGCCGCACCAGGCGTTGTCGATGCCCTGCCGCAGGGTGAAGCCGGGCAGCCGCCCCCGCACGATGACATAGGAGACACAGCCCTCCAGCAGCGGGTAGCTGATGCCCAGCGCCAGTACCACCAGCACCTGCCACAGGTTCAGCTGGGCAAGGGCGGCGGTGATCTCGGCCCAGTGATCCCGGAAGATGAGCACGATCACGCAGGTGAGCGCCAGCAGGATCAGCAGGGAAAACACGGCCTTTTTGCGGGAAGGCTGAGAGGCGGCAGATTGGTTCATGAGGGCAGGGACTCCTTTCAGACAGGATGAAACTTTTTTAAAAGTATAGCACAGCCGCCGGCCGTCTTTGTGAACGGAAGCCGAATTTTCTTGTGCAATCCGGCCCGGATGATAAAAAAGATGTCCGGAACGGAAAGAAATGAACAAATATTGCAGATTGTTTTGACACACTGCGTGCAAAAACGCCCCGGAAGATCACACGGATTTTCCGGGGCGTTGAATTTAACAAGAATAAAACAAAAGGCTTAGCGGGACTCGGTCAGCTCCCGGATCAGACGGACCAGGGTGGAGACATAGGCTTCGTTGGTGTAGTAGCGCTCGTAGAGCTTGCGGCAGTCGGCCTTCATAGCGGCCAGCTGGTCGGGGTGCTCGATGGCATGGGCCAGCACTTTGGAAAGCTGGACGGGGTCGTCGTTGCGGTACACAAAGCCGTCCACCCCTTCCGTGATGAGCCCGGCGGTGCCGGTGTGCTCCGACACGATGGAAGGCTTGCCGAAGATCAGGCCCTCGGTCACAAAGGTGGGCATAGGGTCATCGCGGGAAGCGCACACAATGCAGGTGCACTGCTCCATCAGCGACTTGATCTCCGGGCGTTCCAGCCGCTTGCGGTAGAACACATTATGAGGGAATTGCTCGGTCAGGGCGTGCACATGGGCGGAGACGTCCCGGTCGGAAGCCTTGCCCACAAAGAGGAAGGAGGCCTTTTCCCGCACCTCCGGCGGCAGAAGGCGGATGGCTTCGCAGTAGATGTCCTGCCCCTTGCGCATCTCCATGGAGCCCACCGTGACAAACAGGGGCCGCCCGCCGGCATAGCTCAGGTCGTAGCGAGGGAAGCTCTCGCGGGCGTAGTCGGGCAGGCCGTAGATCAGCTGCTCCACCTTGAATTTGGGCCGCACCGAGTGCATGGCGGCGGTGGCGTGGGAGCCCACAGCGGCAAGGTGCACGTTGTCGGCCAGCTCCTTGGGGATCTTGTGGGTGATGAAGGGATAGCCTGCAAAGGCGTCGTGCAGCCACCACAGCACCGGCACAAAGCCGCCGTTCAGGGTGCGCACGGCGGGGGCTTCCACCACCGTGTTGGCCAGCACAAAGTCTGCGCTGGAAGCCAGCTCCCACAAGGTGGAAGAGGTCACGCAGTCGCGGCGGGTGACCACAGCAGCTCCGGCCTCCAGAAAGAGCGGCAGAGAGCCCTCGTCCGAGGGGCCCAGCACCACCACTTCATAGCCAAGACTGCGCAGCACCGGGATGGCGCTCACCAGCACGATGGGCGCACCGGTCATGGTGAGTTCATGGCTCAGCACCACGGCGCGTTTGCCGGTGGCCGAGAATACGTCCTCGGCGCACAGCTCCCGGCGGAAGTGCAGCAGTGCCTGCGGGACGCAGCGGCAGTTCTGCGCCAGCTGGTTTGCCAGCCGCAGCAGTTCCAGCACATCGTCTTTGCCGCGGGCCGCCGCGCGGCAGCGGTCCAGCAGGGCGCGGGAGAGCAGGGCACAGCGCTGGCCGGACAGGTGCTGGTCGGTCTGGTACAGGGCACTGCCGCCGTCGTAGCCGAACACGGCATCGCACACCACAAGGTCGGCCCCCTGCTGCAAGGCGGCTGCAAAATAGGTGAGGGCGGTGGAGGTGCACTCCACATCCTCGCTCACCAGCAGCACACCGTTCACGGAGGGGGTCAGCTCACCTTCCAGCCGGTCCACCAGCCGGAACTTGCGGTGCAGCTGCTCGGCCAGAGAAAGGGTCAGGGCGTTGCGGCGGCCCGGGGCGTACACCAGCAGATAGGTGCTCTGGGTGTCGGTATAGGTCTGTTCCCGCAGCTGGCGGCGCTGCAGGGGGCTGTAACTGCTGTACATGTACGAACCCCCTTCAATGCCGGTGGAACAGGCCCAGCAGCTTGCGCAGCGGAGCCGTGAGCTTCCAGCTGCTGCTGCCCAGCACGTTTTCCAGCGAGGCCTCGTAGGCGGCCCGGCTGTTCTGCAGGTCGGCCAGATGCTGCTGCTGTTCTGCCAGCTGCTTGCGCAGCTGCTGGATCTCAGCGTTTGCCTCCAGCAGCTGTTCGGTGCCCTGACGGGACACGGCCTCGGTCTCTTCCTTGAGCACGGTCAGCGCCCGCAGCAGGGCCTTGCCGGGCTGCTCATGCAGGTAGCGGCCCAGGGGATAGTAGCGATATTTCACCGCAAACCGCAGCCCGGCGGGGAAGCCTACGGCACTTTCCACTGTCAGGTTGGGGTCGATGTTCATGAACAGCATGGTGCCCTCCTGCAGGGCGTTGCCGTTGAGGATGTGGTAGCTGAGCCGCTCGTCTGAGAGGGAAAAATCGGTGATGCAGCAGGCAAATTCACCGGGGTCCAGCCGCAGGGCCCTGGCCTCTACGGGCAACTCGAACACAGCCGACACTTCGTGGGTCAGCTCGTCGTAGGAGTCAGGGGCAACGGTCAGGCACTCATGGGGCGAAAAACCGGAGCCGGAGTCGTAGAACAGCTGGGGCAGAAGCAGAGCACCCTGTTCGGTGTCGGCACCCTGCGAGGCCAGTACGGCCTCATATTTCAGCACCTGCTGTTCCAGCTCCAGGCACCGCTGTGCCAGCCGGGAAACGCCTTCGTCCGACAGCCGGAGCTGCTGTTCCAGTTCGGCCACGCGGCTGCCTGCCGCGTCCAGGGTCTGGGGGGCATCGTTGTTCATAACCGGATTCTCCTCTTGTTTTATAAGATACGGCTGCACCGCAGCAGCCGGGGAAATCAATGCTGCGAAAGCGCGGGGGTGCGCCGCTGGGCCTGCCGCCGTGCGGCCGAGGCTTTGACGATCCAGCTGCGCCGCAGGTTCAGCAGGGCGCACACCAGCCCGATGGAGGCAAACGCGATCACGTTCTGCAGCAGCATACCCCGCAGCGGGTGGTCGGTGAAATGCGCCGCAAACAGATACCACGGAATGGCGATAAGCTCCACCGTGTGGATGCAGAAGATGTTCAGTGAGTTGCGGCCGATGGCCTGCAGGCCCTGTGCGATGGGGCCGGTGAAGCGGTTGAGCCGCATGAACAGGCGGATGAACAAAAAGCCGGTGGCGGCATCCAGCAGGATGCTCAGCGGGCCCAGGGTCCACTCGCCCATGGAGATGCAGTCGGTGCTCTGGGCAAGCAGAGCTCCCACAGTGGTCAGAGCTGTGCCGCCCAGCAGGATGTACAGGGTGCGGCGGGGCAGGGGCTTGTCCAGCCAGCGGTTCTTCTTGGCCAGATAGCCGATGTAAAGGTAGGGCACGATCACGGCCCCCTGCGAAAGGCTGAAGGGCAGCTCCCACACCAGTGTGGTGCCCCAGCCCAGCAGCATGATGCCGAGCACAGCCCAGTGTGTGTATTTCTCCGGGAAGATATTCAGGATGGCGTCCAGCAGCACCCAGCCGATCAGCAGCGAGAGCAGATACCACATGGGGCCGGTGGAAAAGAACTGCTGCCCGGCATAAGTAGTGGTGTGGGGCAGCCCCAGCAGAAAGCCGCCGGCCACCTTGAGGGTCTCGGTGACGCTGCTGGGAAAGTAATGGAACGCCGTGTAGTGGCACAGCAGATGCAAGAGCGAAGTGCACACCGCCGTGATGCAGTAGGGCTTGAGCAGCGCTCTGAGCTGCTGCTGGATGCACTTGCCGATGGAGCGCTTGCGGAAACCGTAGCCGCTGGCAATGAAAAAGGCCGCCATCAGGGCCTCACGATAGATGAACGGGAAAAACGCCGTGAGCGACAGCCCGCCGGAGACCTGCATGGGGTAGAGTTCGGCGGTGTGGGCCAGCACGATGGTGATCATGCCCATGCCCTTGAGCATGTCGAACATGCCGATGGAGTTGACGGTGCTGGGTCTGGTGCCTTCCATGAAAAGGGTCCTTCCTTGCGCCGTCCGGAAACATGTGACCAACAGGCGCATACAGTAAAAAATGATCCATTTATAAGGATATAAGGCTAGTATAATGCTTTTTGTGCACACTGTCAATTTTGAATTGCCCACCGTCGGGTGGCAATTGTTGTCTTTACCGATAAAAAAGCCTGGTAGAAGGGCCGAATTTCTGGGCAGACGGCACAGGCTGCCGGATGGAAAAAACAAGATATGCAAGTTTTAATTGCCAAAAATGGAAATTAAATGTTGCAAAAGCCTTGCATTGCCAGCGGCGGTATTGTATACTGAACACAATTGAAAAAGCGGCCTGGCCCGGGTGGACCCGGCTGCAGGAATGTAAAAAACAATGACGTGGAGGCTAACATGGTTCATTCGTTGTATCAGTCCCTGAACAATCTGGAAACGATCTACGCAGACCGGATCGGCATCCGTTATTATGATGAGGCCAAGGGTGGTGTGGTGGAGGTGCCCTTCCGGCAGTACGCTGCAGACCTGCGCCGATTCGTGGCATTTTTGCGCAGCCGCACCCCGAACCCCCTGGGACAGCGTGTGGCCATCCTGGCCCGCAACAGCTACCACTATGTGATGTGTATGTACGGCGCAGTGCTGGCCGGAGCTGTGGCAGTGCCCCTGAACACCGGCAAGAACTGGGACGAGATCCGCTACGAGCTGGATCTGGTGGAGCCGGTGTGCGTGCTCCATGACGGCGAATACCTGAGCCGGGAGCCGGCCCTGGGCCAGGAGTACGGGGATCGTCTGGTGCCCATGGATGCCTTTACCGCCTTTGAGCCTGCGATGGAGATCACCGAGGTGCCGGATCTCAGCGCAATGGCCTTTATCATGTTCACCTCCGGCACCACTGGCCGCAGCAAGGGCGTTATGCTGTCTCAGAAGAACCTGTTCACCGCCATGCCTGCTTTCCTGACCCCCTTTGAGGACGTGCGGAGCCAGACCGGCTGGAACACCGACGAGTTCAGCTCTCTGTCCTGCCTGCCCATGTTCCACATTTCGGCCATGACCAGCCTGGTGTCCTGGAGCGTCACCGGCCACTGCGTGAACCTGTGCAACGACCTGAAATATTTCTACCGGGACCTGGGAGCCATGCGGAGCGACGTGATGGCTGTGGTGCCGGTGCTGCTGAAGAGCATTTATAATGATGTGATGAAGGGCAAACGGGAGCGTCTGAACGGCCTGCGTGTGCTGACCTGCGGCGCAGCCATGTTCGACCCTGCCGTGCTCCAGGACCTGATGGACCGGGGCTTCTTCATCGCCCAGATGTACGGCCTTACCGAGACCTGCGGTGACGGTGCCTGGAACTCCTCCCAGGAGGGAAAGTACCTGACCAGCGTGGGCCATGTGGACGACAGCTGCCAGTACAAGCTGGAGGACGGGGAACTGTGCATGCGTGGCGACCCGGTGATGCTGGGCTACTACAAGGACCCGGAGGCCACCGCCGAGGTGCTGGACGCCGAGGGCTGGTTCCACACCGGTGACATTGCCCGGGTGGAGTCTGACGGCTATATGTACCTGACCGGCCGCAAAAAGAACGTGATCATCCTGGGCAGCGGCGAGAACGTGAGCCCCGAGGAGCTGGAAAAGCTGCTGGCTCCCTGCGCTGCCATCCGGGAGTGCATGGTCTGCGAGCGGAACCAGCGCATCTGCGCCGTGGTCTGCTGCGAGGCGGACCAGCAGGACGCTGTGCGGGACTTTGTTACCAAGGTGAACCGCACCCTGCCCCTGTACAAGCACATGGTGGTGGAGTTCTCGGCCCAGCCCCTGCCTCGCAACGCGGCCGGCAAGCTGCTGCGGTCCTAAATCTTAGCGGAAGAAGCCGGTCTCATGGTGGGAAAAGTTCCCACAAGGCATTATGGTTGTGAGACTGGCTTTTTAAAGAATAGAGAGGGAAACGATCATGGAACTGCATGAACCGAAAAATCTGTATGAGCTGCTGACGCTGAACATGGAGCAGCGATTTGCCGACCGGGTGGCCTTCCGCTATTACGACGCCGACCAGGATGTGGTGGTGGAAAAGCACTTCGGGGAGTATGCGCAGGACATCCGCCGCGCGGTGAACTACTACCTGAGCACCATCCCGGACATTCAGGGCAAGCGGGTGTGCGTGTGGAGCAACAACAGCTACCACTACGCCGTGAACTGCTACGGTGTCATGATGGCGGGCGGCGTCATCGTGCCCATGAACCAGCGCAAGAGCTGGGATGAGCTGCACCGGGAGCTGGAGCTGGTGGAGCCTTCCGCCATCCTGACCGACGGCGATGACTACGGCTGCAACGAGGAGATGCAGGCGGCTTACGGCAGCCTGCTGCGCCCCATGGATGCCTACAAGGCTTATGAGCCTGCAGAGCTTGTGAACCGCATCCAGCCCGAGGAGCTGATGGTGCTGATGTTCACCTCCGGCACCACGGGCCGCAGCAAGGGCGTCATGCTCTGCGAGCGGAACTTCTTTGCGGTGATGCCCCACCATGTACGGGTGGGGCAGCGGTTCTGCCAGCTGAAAAATGACCCGGACCTGCTGGTCAGCCACATGACCCTGCTGCCCATGTTCCACCTGGGTGCCTTTGGCTGCCTGTTCACCTGGGCCTGGATGGGCTGGGCCCAGAACCTGGGCAGCCTGCGGTCCTTCTATAAAGACCTGAAGCGGATGCCCAGCCAGGATATGGCTGCAGTGCCGGTGCTGGTGGAGTCCATCCACCACGACCTGATGACCGGCAAGCAGGACAAGCTGGGGGATCTGTGGGCTCTGAACTGCATGTCCGCAATGTTTGACCCCCAGACCCTGATGGACCTCCATGACCATGGCATGGTGATCTCCCAGCTCTACGGCAGCACCGAGACTACCGGCGGCGGCCTCATCAACTTTGCGGAGGATGCCAAGCACATCGGCTCCATCGGCAAGGACGACGGCCACTGCGAGATCAAGCTGGACAATGGCGAGCTGTGTATGCGGGGCGGCGATGTAATGCTGGGCTACTATAAGGATCCGGAGGGCACCGCTGAGGTGGTGGACGCCGAGGGCTGGTTCCACACCGGAGACCTGGCCCGGGTAGATGAGGATGGCTATTACTTCCTCACCGGCCGCAAGAAGAACGTGATCATCCTGGACAGCGGCGAGAACGTCAGCCCCGAAGAGCTGGAGGGCCTGCTGGCAAAGTGCCCGGCCGTAAAGGAGTGCTTGGTGAAGGAAAAGGGCAAGAAGATCTGCGCTGTAGTCTGCTGCGAGGAAGCCGACCAGCAGGCGGTACGGGACTTTATCACCGAGACCAACCGCACCCTGCCCCTGTACAAGCGCATGAGCGCGGTGGAATTCTCCGACCAGCCCTTGCCCCGCAACGCCATGGGCAAGCTGATGCGCTGAGGCCTGCAGCCCTGATTTTGCGGTTTGCGCCGCATACTCTGCAAAAAAACTGGGCAAACCCATAGGGGTTGTGCTATACTGAGGGCAGAGCCGTGCTGATCCTGATCGGCACACCCAAAATCCGTCACGGAAAGGAAGAACATTTCTTATGGAACGAGCAGAAATCATGTCCCAGATCCTGGCCATCCTGGAGGATGTGGCAGAGATCGCGCCGGAGGATGTCAACGAGAACAGCGTCCTGATGGACGACCTGGATCTTTCGTCGATGGAGATCCTGACCATCGTGGCCGACCTGGAAGAGACCTTTGGCCTGCGAATCCCGGAAAAGGAACTGCGCAACTTTGTCACCATCAGTGACCTGGCCGATTATCTGGCAGCCAATGCCGGGTGAGCCGATGGAAGCAGCACAGCGTTCGGCGGAGTATGTCTTTCAGGGCATCATGTACTATTTCCGCCGGGAAAAAGTGTGCCCCCGGTATCAGTTCACCCTGAAGGACCCGGTGGACCCGGCTCTGCTGCAACAAGCGCTGGATGCCGCGCTGGAAGCTGCACCCTATTACCGGGTGCGTCTGGTGTGGGAAAAGCGCAAAGCCTTTCTGGAACCGAACTCGGAACCCTGCCTTGTCTACCCGGACAGCGTGATGCGGGAGATGCCGGAGCAGACGAACGGCTACTTCTTTGCCCTGCACTGCGCACAGAATACCGTGTACTTTGACTGGTTCCACTTCATCGCGGACGGCCACGGGGTATCGCCCTTCCTCACCCGCATCCTGGAGCTGTACTGCAACCTGCGCTACGGTACCGTCTTTGCAAACCCGCCCATCCCCTGCAGCCCGGCCTACGACATCGCAAAGCTGGTGGAGCAGTACCCGCTGCAGGTCATGGACGAGACTACGATGCAGCGGGAGGTGGTGGAGACCTGCGAGGAGCCCATGCACCGCATCCGAATCCGGTTCGCCAAAAAGGATCTGGTGGCCAAGGGCGTACAGAACGGCGTCAAGCCCTTCTGCGCCCTCATGGGCCTGCTGTGCATCGCGCTGGGAGAGTATCTGGGCAAGGACACCATCCAGTATTCTTACTCTGCCGACACGCGGGACGCCATGGGTGCCCCCAACGCATTGTACAACTGCGTGTGTTCCTTCCAGGACGGAGTGACCCTGCACGAGGGCGTCCGGCTGAAAGAGTTCGTGCAGCAGATGGACAGTGCCGTGAAGGACAGCCTGACGGCGGAGCGCAAGCGCCGCAAGATGGCCGACCAGATGGGCTGGGTCTACAAGGTGGACCAGCAGAAGGCCCCCCTGCGGATCAAGCAGCGGGTGTTCCAAATGGGCGAGTACATCAGCGGCATCCCGGCGGATTTCTGGTTCAGCTATCTGGGCAATCCCCTCATGCCGAACACGCCGGAGCTGGCGCAGTACATCACTGACTTTGGGGTGTGGGTGCCGCCGGAGGGCGGCTCCCTGTGCGTGGAAGCCTCCACCCTGAACGGCATCATCACCCTGTGCATCGAGAACAAAGTGCCGAAGGCCGGCCTGCCCGGCATCCTGCGCCGTGTGCTGGAAGCCGAGGGCATCCCGGTGCTGGAAGCCCAGGCACTGGACGAAGTATAAACAAAAGGCAAAAGCAGCCTTACCGGAACCATTCCGGGAAGGCTGCTTTTTTGCATCTTATTCGGTCCGGGCCGGGCGGGTGGTCACCTCGCCGCAGCGTAATGCCTGCGGGCGGCCGTTCTCCCGCTGCACCACCAGCCGCCCTTCCTCGTCGATGGCAAGGGCCTTTGCGGCGTAGGTCTCGGTGCCGGTGCACACGGTGACCCAGTGCCCGGGCACAAAGCAGCGGGCGCGGTACTCGTCCAGACAGTCAAAGGCGGGGCAGAGGGCCAGCAGCTGCCGGGCGATGGCCCCGGCCAGCGCGGCCCGGCTCACGGGGGCGGGGCCGCCCGGGTACAGGCTGCCGGCCTTTTCGGCCAGCTCCGGGGGCCAGTCGGCGGCGGTGGCGGTCAGGTTCAGGCCGATGCCCACCACCAGCCACTCCAGCCGCCCGCTCTCCAGGTCGGTGCCGGCTTCGGTGAGGATGCCGCACACCTTTTTACCCTGATAATACAGGTCATTGACCCACTTGATGCCCAGTTCCAGCCCGCACAGCTCCTGTACCGCCCGGCACACCGCCACGGCGGCCCCGATGGTGGCCGTCTGGGCGCTGGCCGCCGGGACCGCCGGGCGCAGCAGTACCGAGAGGTACACGCCCTTCCCGGCTGGGCTTTCAAATACACGGCCCAACCGTCCCCGGCCGGCGCTCTGGTGGGCTGTGAGCACCAGCGTGCCGTGGGGCGCACCGTCCAGCGCCAGCAGCTTGGCCGTCCGGTTGGAGCTTTCCAGCGTGTCGTACACCTGCACCGGGGCGGGATAGGGGCCTACGGCCTCGGCACAGAAGGGGTCGCCGCCCAGCAGCCGATACCCCCGGCGGGAGACGGCTTCCAGTGCGTAACCCTGTGCGGTGAGGGCGGCAGCCGCCTTGTGGACGGCGGCGCGGCTCACGCCCAGCTGTCCGGCCAGCTGCTGGCCGGAGATATAGGCACCCCCGGCGGCACTCAGTGCCTGCAGAAGGGCCTGACGGGTGGTAGAAGGCATGGCGGTAAGGCTCCTTTCGTGCTATACTATAACCACATTGTAGCATGGAACGGGCAAAACACAATGTTTTTGAAAAAAATCTGCGGTTTGTGCAGGGAATGCGGCGGCTGTCTCGTTTGAATCAACAGAAGGGCCGTGCAGAGCACCGCCCTCCACAGCCGGAAAGGAGGATGAGCAGGTCGTTGACAACACTGGAATTCAGCGCGATGGTGCAACAATATCAGTCTCTGGTCTACACGGTCTGCCATCAGCTGGTGCCGGACGTGGGGGATGCGCAGGATCTGACCCAGGAGACCTTTCTGGCGGCATGGCGGGCCATCGACCGCTGTCCGCCCGGCTTTGAAAAGCAATGGCTGGCCCGCATTGCGGCCAACAAAGCCAAGGATTACTTACGCAGCGCATGGGTGCGCCGAGTGAACACGCCGGGCGACGAGGTGCTGGCGCTGGAGGGGGCACCGCCCGGCCTGGAGCCGGAACAGCAGGTGCTGGACACGCTGGGAGCGGAAGAGCTCACCCGCATGATCCTGGACCTGCGGGAGCCCTATAAGACACCCTGCCGTCTGGTGTTGCTGGAACAGCACACCATGGCCGAGGCGGCACGTCTGTGCGGCCGCCCGGAAAAAACCGTGAACGCGCAGATCTACCGGGCCAAAAAGATGCTGGTACAGCAGATCCGGGAACAACAGGAAGGGAGGAGCGTACATGGAACTGTTTGATCAGAACGGATGCCTGACCGAGGAAGGGCTGCACGCCGTCATCGGCGGGCAGCTGGACGAGCTGGGCAGGCTGGAAGCCGCCGAACACCTGTCCTACTGCGACAAGTGCATGGACCGGTACACAGCCCTGCTCACCGCCGATGTATTGGAAGAGCCGCCGCGCTCCGCCCGCGGGGCGGTGATGGGCACCATCTGGGTGCGGCTGATGCAGAACACCTGGGGCCGGGCCGCCGTAGCCGCTGTGGCGGCGGTGCTGGCGCTGACCATGTGGCGCAGCGGCACTGTGACCCAGATCCTGGAAGGCACCCGGGACCTTAAGACCTGGATGCCCTCCACCAGCCAGACCCAGCCGGACCAGCTGCCGATGCTGGGCCAGCCGGTGCAGGATGACCAGCGGACCCCTACCCAGCCGGAACAGCTGGGCGAGCCGGTGCAGGACAAAGAGCCTGTGCCCACCTTGTCCCAGAAGCTGACCGGCACGCTGGACAGCCTGCTGTTCGGCAAAAATGAATCTGCGGCAGAGCCTGAAGCTGCCGTTTCCAACCAGAAGAAATGAGGGAATCGACTATGAAGAAAAACGGAATCCTGACCCTGCTGTTTGCCTGCATCCCCGGCGCGGGCCAGATGTATCAGGGCTATATGAAGCGGGGACTCTCGCTCATCACCATGTTCTGCCTGTTTATTATCGTAGGCAGCGCCACGGGGCTGGATGCGCTGGTAGTCGGCTGCATCGTGGTGTATATGTACAGCTTTTTCGATACCTTCAACCTCCGCGCCCAGATCATCGCGGAGAATGCCCCGGCAGACGACTATCTGGTGCACATCAACTGGAAAGACAAGCGGATGCAGGACTTCATGATGGACAGCCACAAGCTGCTGGGCTGGGGCCTCATTGCCCTGGGCGGCCTGGTGGCCTACGAGAACGTCATCATGCGGGTGTTCGGCGATGTGATGTGGCGCTGGGGCCAGAACAACCCTGTGTTCCGCGCCTTCTATCTGATGCTGGATGAGCTGCCCCAGATCGTGACCTGCGTGGCCCTCATCGTCTGCGGCCTGTGGCTGGTGCGCGGCCCCAAGGGCAAAAAGGTGCACCGCAAAAAGGCAGAAGAATCGGAGGACGAGGACTTCTGCGAGTACACCGCAGCCGAAGCCGATGCACCGGAAGCCCCGGAGGAAACCGCAGACTTTGCCATGCCGAAGCTCAGCGCTCTGCTGGGCGACCCGGTGACCCCGGAGGACCCCGAAGAGCCGGAACAGCCGGAGAATGCGGAGGGCGACGATGGACGAACTGAATAAGACGGCAGCGACGGAGCCGGAAACCCGGCCGGAAGCTGCAAAGCTGCAGGACGCCCCCCGCCGCCGGGTGGGCAGCCTGACGCTGGGCGCCTGCCTGATCGCAGCGGGCATCTTCTTCCTGTGTTATTACTTTGTGCCGGGCTTTGACTGGCAGCTGGTGGTGCGCATCGCCCCGGCGGCAGCCCTGGTGCTGCTGGGATGTGAGGTGCTGTTCTTCGCCGCCCGGCCGGGCCGCTGGAAGTATGATTTTGTCTCGGTGCTGGTCTGTCTGGGGCTCATCGCAGTTTGTATGTGCCTGAGCTTTCTGCCCATGGTGTGGAGCGAGATCGACCCTGCCCGCGGACAGAACGAGATGAAGCTGAGCGAGGCGTACACCACACAGGTGTATGAGGCCCTCCGGAAGGAAAACCCGGACCTCCGCCTGCGGGATGTGTACACCGACCTGCATCTTTACGCCAACAGCGTGGATGACCTGCAGGAGCTGCAGCCAAGTGACGGACACCTGAGCCTGACCGTGATGCTGTATGGCCCCTACGACAGCACCGGAGCCTTTGCGCAGGACTGCCGCAGCGTGGCCGGTACGGTGCGGGCTGGCACCCTGCAGCCGGATGAACTGCGCATCGTGTGGTCGCCGGACAACGACCCGGGCCAGAGCCTGAATTCCGGTACCCTGCAGCGTGTGGAACAGTACACGCTGGAACTGGACGGCACGGTGCAGCTGGACTGGACCGCGGATGAGATGGAACGGCAGGTCGAAGTGCAGTATCTGCTGGACGAAGAAAATGAGCCGGAAGAGGACACTGCGCCCAGCGAAGAGGCCGAGCCAGAGGCGGCTGTATAAAAACTGAAAAAGCGCCCGCTGTGGAGTTTTCCACAGCGGGCGCTTTGCTTGTTGAAAAAGAGCTTACAGCTTCTTGCCGGTGAGCAGCTCGTAGGCCTCCAGATACTTGGCGATGGTCTTGTCGATCACGTCCTGGGGCAGGTCGTAGTTGCTGTCCGGATGGGCCTTCAGCCAGTCGCGGACAAACTGCTTATCAAACGAAGGCTGGCCGTGGCCCGGCTCGTAGCCCTCCAGCGGCCAGAAGCGGGAGGAATCCGGGGTGAGCATCTCGTCGCCCAGCACCACGTTGCCGTCCTCATCCAGACCAAACTCGAACTTGGTGTCGGCAATGATGATGCCGCGGGTCAGGGCGTACTCGGCGCACTTCTTGTACAGGGCGATGGTGTAGTCCCGCAGCTTGGTGGCGTACTCTTCGCCGTGGCCGGGGAACTGCTTTTCCAGCACCTCAATGCTGCGCTCGTAGGAGATGTTCTCGTCGTGGTCGCCGATCTCGGCCTTGGTGGAGGGGGTGTAGATGGGCTCCGGCAGCTTCTGGGACTCCTGCAGGCCCTCGGGCAGCTGGATGCCGCACACCTTGCCGGTCTTTTGGTAGCTGGCCCAGCCGCTGCCGGTGATGTAGCCGCGCACGATGCACTCGATGGGCAGCATGGTCAGCTTGCGGCACAGCATGCTGTTGCCGTCGAACTGGGGCTGCCGGAAGAACTCCGGCATATCCTTCACGTCCACGCTCAGCATATGGTTGGGCAGCAGATCCTTGGTGTAGTCGAACCAGAACTTGCTCATCTGGGTGAGCACGGTACCCTTTTTGGTCACCTTGTTTTTCAGGATGACATCAAACGCAGAAATGCGGTCGGTGGCAACCATGATCAGGCTGTCGCCATTGTCGTAAATTTCACGGACTTTGCCTTCTTTGATGGGCTTGAATGCAGTCATAGTCAAACACTCCATTTCCCTTTTTCCGGCCGCCGGGCGCGGCACATCCTTACAGCACTATTGTACCATGCCGGGTGCCGGTTTGAAAGAAACAGATGGGAGAGATTTGCCCCGGGTTTTGCAAATTTCTCGTGAAAAATGTGCAAAAATCATCGGATGAATTCGTCGTTTTGACGATAAAAGTCGTACTTTCAGCGCGAATGAGACAAAAAACGACCCGCTTTTTTGTGGAATGCGCAGATGGACACAGCCCGGCGGATAGGGTATGCTGAAAGACGGCAGCTTTGCTGTACAGAAAGGAAAATTCTGCTTATGATACCTCAGATCATTGCGCACCGTGGCGCATCCTATCTGGCACCGGAAAACACGCTGGCGGCTTTCCGCAAGGCGATGGAGATCGGGGCCGACGGTGTGGAAATGGACGTACAAAAGACGCTGGACGGCGGCCTTGTGATCCACCACGACTATATCATCGACCTGCACACCGATATTTCCGGCCGTATCTACGATATGACCGAGGGCGAACTGAAAGACCTGGACTTCGGCAGCTGGAAGGACGTTGCCTATAAAGATGAGAAGATCGCCACCCTGGCCGAGGCACTGGCCCTGTGCAGGAGCATGGAGGGCTGCGCGGTCCAGCTGGAAATGAAATCCACCATGGACAACGACCCGGCTTTTGTGTCCGGTGTGGTGGATGCCATCCGCGCGGCAGACATCGCCGACCGACTGGTCCTTATTTCGTTCAACCACGACCTGCTGCGGCAGGCCAAGGCGCTGATGCCGGAACTGCGGGTGGGCGTGCTGCTGTACGGCGCATTCGAGAGCATGGTGCTGCCGCCGCCGGTCATCTGGAAGGACCTGGGCCTGGTGAACGGCATGGAGGATGAGGAAGCGGCGCTGGACGAAGAGCTGGCCGCCCTGCCGGTGGATGCGGGCATGGACCCGGATGAGGAAAACGGCTGGATGACCCGCTGGGTGAACGACAAGGTGAGCATGCTGCGGGCAAACTTCCCCGGGGAGAGCCTGCAGGCGGTGGCAAAGCATCTGGCCGACCAGCACAACCCGGTGGCCTATGTCAAAAGCCTGGACTTTGCGCCGGAGTACGTCAGCTGCGAATACCACACCGCCTACAGCAACCCGGGCTTTATCCCAAAGCTCCAGGCCATGGGGGTCAAGGTGGCCCTGTGGACCGTGGACACGGAAAAGGCTGTCCGGAGCCTGCTGCCCCTGGGGCCGGACTGCATCGTGACCAACCGCCCGGACCGCGTGCGGGAATGGGTGGAAGAAAATCAGTGACACAGAGATCGGAAAGGCTTCTCCTTTGGGAGAAGCCTTTTTTGCTGCCCTTGACAAACAGGGACAGTGAGATTACAATAGTATTATATCAAACAGTTTTATAGAAAACAGTTTGAGCAAAAAACAATTCAGAAGGAACCGATCGTATGTGTGACGAAAAACAGAACGAATGCAGAGACCACGGGGATCCGCCCTGGGAGGAGCCGCAGGTCATCCCGGCCCAGATCCGCCGGGTGGACAATCTGATCTTCCGCAAGATCAACCAGTTTGCCCGCGCCAACGGTGTTGAGCAGGCCACCCCGATGCACGGTTGGATCATCGGGTATCTTTACCGGCACCGGGAGGAGCAGGTGTTCCAGCGGGACATTGAGCGGGAGTTTTCCATTACCCGCTCCACCGTGACCAACATCCTGCAGCTGATGGAGCGCAAGGGCTACATCCAGCGCCAGAGCGTGCCGCAGGATGCCCGGCTGAAACAGCTGGTGCTGACGGAAGAGGGCGTCCGCTTCCATGAAAACACCATCCTCTCCTTCCACCAGACGGACGACTATGTGGCCGGGCTGCTGACGGAAGAGGAAAACGCCGAGCTGCTCCGGCTGCTGAACAAGCTGCGGGACGCGCTGAAGTAAACCCTCTCAGCTTCGCTGCGCTCAGCAGCTCCCCCGAGGGGGGAGCTTTTTGGGCGATATTTTTGGATTTTCTTTTCCGGTGAAAAGCTGCTTTCCCGGAACAGACAAAAGCTCTCCCTTTCGGGAGAGCTGGCACGGCGCAAGCCGTGACGGAGAGGGTTCGACTCTTGTCAAAACGCCGAAAAGATGCTTGTGAAAATGTTAATTATGAACAATTTCCGAAAGTTTTGCAAACATCTTGACATTAAATCTGTTTTGTATAGAATTGTTCTGTACCAAACAAATAAAATTAACAGGAGGTAACTCAGATGATCAAAAAGCTCGTGTCACATCTGGGCGAGTACAAACGCGCCGCAGTCCTGACACCGCTCTTTGCAGCCCTGGAAGCCGTGATGGATGTGCTGCTGCCCACCATCATGGCCTTTATCATTGACCTGGGCATTGAAAAGGGCGATATGCACGCCATCGTCAAGTATGGTCTGCTCACCTTTCTTGTGGCAGCCATTGCGCTGCTGCTGGGCGTTCTGGCCGGTAAATATGCCGCCGAGGCATCCACCGGCTTTGCCGGCAATCTGCGCGATGCCATGTATGAGAACATCCAGCACTATTCCTTCTCCAACATCGACAAATTCTCCACGGCGGGCCTTGTCACCCGTATGACCACCGACGTGACCAACGTGCAGAATGCGTTCCAGATGATCGAGCGCATGTGCGTGCGTGCCCCGGTGCATCTGGTGTTTGCACTGTTCATGGCTGTGGTCATCGGCGGCCCGTTGTCGCTGGTGTTCGTGGTGGCGGTAGTCTTTCTGGTGGCGGTGCTGGCCAGCATCATGATCCCCACCTTCCACATCTTTGACCGGGTGTTCAAGAACTACGATAACCTCAACGCCTCGGTGCAGGAGAATGTGTCCGCCATCCGCGTGGTCAAGAGCTTTGTGCGCGAGGGCTTTGAGAACGAGAAGTACACCAAGGCCTGCGAGAGCCTGTACAACCAGTTCGTCAAGGCCGAGAGCCGCCTGAGCTTCAACAACCCTGCCATGCTCACCGCCGTTTACGGCTGCAACATCGCCCTGAGCTGGCTGGGTGCCAAATATGTGCTGCATGGTGCCATCACCACCGGTCAGCTCAACGCCCTGTTCGGATACATCATGAACATCCTCATGGCTCTGATGATGCTGAGCATGGTCTTTGTGATGATCGCCATGTCGGCCGCTTCCGCCAAGCGTATCGTGGAAGTGCTGGACGAGACCACCGACCTGCCCCCGGCCAAGCAGCCGGTGCAGCAGGTGAAGGACGGCAGCATCGAGTTCGACCATGTTTCCTTTCAATATAAGCATGGTTCGGGCCGTCCGGTGCTGAACGATATCACCTTTTCCATCAAGCCCGGCGAGACGCTGGGCATCATCGGCGGCACCGGCAGTGCAAAGTCCAGCCTGGTGCAGCTGATCCCCCGCCTGTACGATGCCGAAAGTGGTACCGTGCGGGTAGGCGGTGTGGATGTGCGGGATTACAACCTGGACGTCCTGCGCCGCGAAGTGTCCATGGTGCTGCAGAAGAACGTGCTGTTCAGCGGCACCATCCTCGACAACCTGCGCTGGGGCGACGCGAACGCCAGCGAGGAAGAGTGCATCCGCATGGCCAAGCTGGCCTGTGCGGATGAATTCATCGAGCGCTTCCCGGATAAGTACAATACCTGGATCGAGCAGGGCGGCTCCAATGTGTCCGGCGGCCAGAAGCAGCGCCTGACCATCGCCCGCGCTCTGCTGCGCAAGCCCAAGGTGCTGATCCTGGACGACTCCACCAGCGCGGTGGACACCGCCACCGACGCCAAGATCCGCAAGGCCTTCCGGGAAGAGATCCCCGGCACCACCAAGATCATCATTGCACAGCGCATCTCCTCGGTGCAGGATGCAGACCGCATTCTGGTGCTGGACAACGGCCAGATCAACGGCCTGGGCACCCACGAGGAGCTGCTCAGGACCAATGCCATTTATCAGGAAGTTTACAACAGCCAGACCCAGGGCGGCGGCGACTTCGACAAGCAGGGAGGTGCGCAGTAATGGCCGTAAAAGAAGTACATGGCCCCGGCCCGCGGGGCGCACGGGGCCCGCGCCCCAAGGTGGAAAACCCGGGCAAGCTGCTCCGGCGCATCATGGATGAAGTGTTCCGCAACTACCTGCCCCACTGCATCCTGGTGCTTATCTGCATCGTGGTCAGCGCGCTGGCCAATGTGCAGGCCAGCCTGTTTTTGCAGACTTTGATGGACGATTATATCGTGCCCATGACCCACCAGCAGAACCCCAGCTTTGCACCGCTGGCCGGCGCACTGCTGCGGGTGGGCTGCATCTACCTTGTGGGGATTCTGGCCGCATGGCTCAATGCCCGCGTTATGGTCAACGTAACGCAGGGCACGCTGCGCAACCTGCGCACCAAGCTGTTCACCCACATGGAAAGCCTGCCCATCTCCTATTTTGACACCCATCCCCACGGCGATATCATGTCCGTGTACACCAACGATGTAGATACCCTGCGCCAGATGATCAGCCAGAGCATCCCGCAGCTGGTGTCCAGCGTCATCACCATCGTGTCGGTGTTCTTCAGCATGTGTATGCTCAGCTGGCAGCTGACCATCGTTACCATGCTCATGGTGGCGCTGATGCTGTTCTGCTCCAAGCAGATCGCAAAGAGCTCTTCTAAGTACTTCATCCAGCAGCAGCGGGATCTGGGCAAGGTGAACGGCTACATCGAAGAGATGATGGAGGGCCAGAAGGTGGTCAAGGTGTTCACCCACGAGCAGCAGACCCTTGACGGCTTCCGCCAGCTGAACGATCAGCTGAAGGAGAGCTCCAAGCAGGCCAACGCCTTCTCCAACATCATGATGCCGGTCAACGCCCAGCTGGGCAACATCAGCTACGCCGTGTGCGCACTGGTGGGTGCCGCCATGGCTGTGGGCGGTGTGAGCGGCATGACCCTTGGCACGGTGGTGGCCTTCCTCAGTCTGAACAAGGGCTTCAATATGCCCATCAGTCAGGTGTCCATGCAGGCCAACAGCGTCATCATGGCACTGGCCGGTGCAGAGCGCATCTTTAAGATGATGGACGAGCCCAGCGAGACCGATGAGGGCTATGTGACCCTCGTGAACGCCAAGTACGACCGCGAGGACAACCTCGTGGAGACCGAGGAGCGCACCGGCATCTGGGCCTGGAAGCACCCCCACCACGACGGCACCACCACCTACCACAAGCTGGAAGGCGACATCACCTTCACGGATGTGGATTTCGGATATGTGCCGGAAAAGACGGTGCTGCACGACATCAACCTGTATGGCCGTCCGGGCCAGAAGATCGCCTTTGTCGGCTCCACCGGTGCCGGCAAGACCACCATCACCAACCTGATCAACCGCTTCTACGATATTCAGGATGGCAGGATCCGCTACGACGGCATCAACATCCACAAGATCAAAAAGTCCGATCTGCGCCGTTCGCTGGGCATCGTGCTGCAGGACACGCACCTGTTTACCGGTACGGTCATGGAGAACATCCGCTATGGCCGTCTGGATGCCAGCGATGAAGAGTGCATGGCCGCCGCCAAGCTGGCCAACGCGGATGGCTTCATCCAGCGTCTGCCGGATGGCTACAACACCATGCTGACCGGCGACGGTGCGAACCTGTCGCAGGGCCAGCGCCAGCTGTTGGCCATCGCCCGCGCCGCCGTGGCCGACCCGCCGGTGCTGATCCTCGATGAGGCAACTTCCTCCATCGACACCCGTACCGAGGCACTGGTGCAGCGCGGCATGGACGGCCTGATGTACGGCCGCACCAGCTTCGTCATCGCCCACCGCCTGTCCACCGTCCGCAATGCAGACTGCATCGTGGTGCTGGAGCAGGGCCGCATCATCGAGCGCGGCAGTCACGACGAGCTGATCGCCAAGAAGGGCAAGTATTACCAGCTCTACACCGGCAACCTCGCCGAAAACTGATCAAGACATCTCTCCTCAATAACACAGCGCCCCCGCCGGGATCTCTCCCGGCGGGGGCGCTGTGTTTTATATCATAAATGTTTTTAGTGAATCAGGTTCACGAATACGGGGCAGAGCACCGCGGTGAGCACACCGGCCACTGCAATGGACAGGCCGCTCATGGCACCCTCCACCTCACCCATCTGCAGGGCCTTGCTGGTACCCACGGCATGGGCCGAGGTGCCGATGCCCACACCCTTGGCGATGGGGTCGGTGATGTGGAACACCTTGCACACCGTTTCGGCCAGCAGGCTGCCCGCAATGCCGGTGAGGATGACGATGGCACCGGTCAGGGCGGCAATGCCGCCCAGCTCAGCAGCCACGTCCATGCTGATGGCGGTGGTCACCGACTTGGGCAGCAGGGTGGCGTACTGCTCTTTGGTCAGGTCCAGCGCCAGGGCAAGAGCAAGGGCACTGCCCAGGCTGACCAGTGTGCCAACCGAGATGCCGGCGATGATGGCGGCGGCGTTCTCCCGGAGCAGGTCCCACTTTTCATACAGCGGGATGGCCAGGGCCACGGTGGCCGGCAGCAGCAGGTAGTTCACCGGGGCGGCGCTGGCCTTGTAGTCGGCGTAGGGGATCTTGCACACCGACAGGAAGATGATGACAAAGATGCTGCCCAGCAGCAGGGGATTGAAGATGGCTTTGCCGGTGATCCGGTTGATCAGGGCACCCAGTGCAAAGGCTGCCAGCGTGAGCAGCACGCCCCACGCCGCCGACCCGGACAGGAAATCATTCAGCATGGTCTGCCTCCTTCTTTTTGCGGCCGGTCATGGCCTGGGTGGTGCGGCCTGCGGAGACCATGACCAGCACGGTCACCGGGATGATGGCAATGAGGATGGGCAGCAGCATGTTGCCCATCTCGGCCCACAGCTCCATCACGCCGGCTGCGGCAGGCACGAACAGCAGCGGGAAGATGCCGGTGAGGTAGATGCCCACCTCTTTCACGTCATCCAGCTTGACAAAGCCGAAGTTCAGTGCAGCCAGCAGCAGCACCAGCCCGTAGACACTGGCAGGCACCGGCAGCGGCAGCACGGCGTGCAGCACCTCGCCCAGAAAACAGAAGGCCAGAATGCGCGCAAACTGAAAAATGTATTTCGTAACGGATCGCTCCTTTCACGGTCACCAAAAAATGTGGAATACAGGTGGTAGTATACCGCATCGTCGGACGTCCATCAACCGTGATACTTGCCAAGAATTCCCACACATTTCGCGAGGAACTGTGCAAAAAAGGCGCACCGCAATGTGCGGTGCGCCGTAAGAAGCCGGAGCAGGAACGAGTCAGATCACATAGTCGTTGCCGGCCTGATCGGGCAAGGCAAGATCGGCAAGGGTGATGTGGCTGAAATAGTTGGAGATGAGGTCGTTCAGGCCCTTCCACATCTCATAGGTGCGGCAGTTGGCCAGGCGGTCGCAGGGGGATGCACCCGGCGTCAGGCAGGTGACGGGGGCCAGGCTGCCCTCGGTGAGCATGAGAATCTCCTCCACGGTGTACTGGTCGGGGCTGCGGGTCAGGCGGTAACCTCCGCCCTTGCCGCGCAGACCCTCCAGAAAGCCGTTCTGCACCAGCACCTTGAGGATGTTCTCCAAATACTTTTCCGAGATCTCCTGCCGTGCGGCGACTTCCTTGAGGGGAACGTATTTTTCCGCCTGATGTTCGGCAAGGTCGATCATCACGCGCAGCGCATAGCGCCCTTTGGTGGAAACGATCATATTCGTGTACTTCCTTTGATGTCCATAGAATGTTAAACCTATTATACAACAGGGTAAATAATAGTTCAATCCCACTTTTTTGCAAAAAAGCATTGACAAGCAGGGCAAAGGGGACTATAATACCATCAAACCCACAAACAATGTTGGTTTAAAGGTTTGTAGTTCCGGGCCGCATTCGTCAGGGCCCGTTCGAGAAGTTGTATCTGTATCAGGAGGGAATTTATTATGAGCAAGATCTATACTGCCGCTGACCAGCTGATCGGCCACACCCCGCTGCTGGAGCTCACCCACATTGAAAAGGAGCAGCAGCTGTCTGCTCACATTCTGGCCAAGCTGGAGTACTTCAACCCGGCCGGTTCCGTGAAGGACCGCATTGCCAAGAAGATGATCGACGATGCCGAGGCCAAGGGTCTGCTGAAGGAAGGCTCCGTGATCATCGAGCCCACCTCCGGCAATACCGGCATCGGCCTGGCTGCCGTGGCAGCTGCCAAGGGCTACCGCATCATCATCGTCATGCCCGAGACCATGAGCGTGGAGCGCCGCCAGCTGATGAAGGCTTACGGTGCCGAGCTGGTGCTCAGCGAGGGTGCCAAGGGCATGAAGGGCGCCATTGCCAAGGCCGATGAGCTGGCAAAGGAGATCCCCAATTCCTTCATCCCCGGCCAGTTTGTGAACCCGGCCAACCCCCAGGCACACATCGAGACCACCGGCCCCGAGATCTGGGACGATACCGACGGTAAGGTGGACATCTTTGTGGCAGGCGTTGGCACCGGCGGCACCGTGACCGGCGTGGGCAAGTACCTGAAGAGCAAGAACCCTGACGTGAAGGTCGTGGCCGTGGAGCCCGCCTCCTCCCCGGTGCTGAGCAAGGGCACTGCCGGTGCGCACAAGATCCAGGGCATCGGCGCAGGCTTTGTGCCGGACGTGCTGGACACCAAGGTTTATGATGAGATCATTGCTGTGGAGAACGACGACGCCTTTGCCATCGGTCGGCTGATCGGTCACAAGGAGGGCGTGCTGGTGGGCATTTCTTCCGGTGCTGCCGTCTGGGCTGCCCTGCAGCTGGCAAAGCGCCCGGAGAACGCTGGCAAGAACATCGTGGTGCTGCTGCCCGATACCGGCGACCGCTACCTGTCCACTCCGCTGTTCGCAGACTGATCACTCTATTTGTAGAACCGTTGCATCCCGCCCGGATTTCCGGGCGGGATTTTTTTGCACGCCGGCCGCTGGATGAATCTATTGACGAATACCCTAAAAAAAGGTATACTGTACAGGTACAATTGAATATTGTCGGGGTGTTGCGCAGTTGGTAGCGCGCCTGCTTTGGGAGCAGGAGGCCGCGAGTTCGAGTCTCGCCACTCCGATATGAATAAAACCCACGATGAAACGCTTGAAATTTGGCGTTTGTCGTGGGTCTTTTTGTTCGATATGAAGGGCAAAATTGCCCATTTGTGCGTTATTTGTGCGTTATTGCCTCAAAAACTGCCCTGCGCGGCGCTCTGGTCGCCCTGAACACAGGACACAAGAGCGGCATATCTGGCCTTGAAGATGTCCATAAGGACTTGCACCGCTCGGCCCTGCTGCACCGCGTTCCCCTCCTCGGTCGCGTCGTCCACCATCTTGATACACACAGCCACATCCCCCATAGCGATCACAGCACTTTCCACGTCAACACGGTTCATTGTAAAAATCTCCCTTCAAAATAAATCCCGGCAGGCTTCTCCTGTTCCGCCGGGTCAGCGGTTTGTTTCAGGCGTTCAGGGGCTTCACTTGGGACGCTCCAAAGAATGACGCGCGGTAGGTCTGGCCGTCGCCCTTGCTGGAATGGATGAGAACCACTTGGAAAAGGGCCTTTGCACCATGCAGGACTTCGCACCCGGCGGCTCTCCACCCTGCCCATGTGTTGACTTCCTCGGTCACCCCGGCGGCGGTCTGGGCTTCGCTGATGCGCTGGGCGTTGATGGGCTGCGCCTTTGCGCTGTTCCATGCCCGGTGCAGGCATTCGGCAAAAGCGGCTGTGCCTTTGCGGTAGAGCTTCCATGCCTTGTGCATGATCTCAGAAAGATTGTACTTCATGTGATAGCCTCGCTTTACTTTGCGGGCCAGCCCTGCTATACTGGGCTTGACCCTGTTGTTGGGTTTGGCTCGGTGTTGTAGTTGGTAGCTCTCACCGGGTCATTTTTCATATACAGCGGCGGGAGTGGGTTACTGACTTAGCATGCGTTCACGGCTTACAGCGCTTCCGGTTCTTACTTCGCCCCTTGCCTTCCGGTCGTGCTCCCTTGCTGTGATTCTATTATAGTACTGTTTACCGTACAAGTCCATTGACGGATTCAACAAGGTTTACAGTGTGTTTCTGTGCATATTTGTACTGTTAACCGTTCTGATTTTGTGATATACTGTTTACAGAACAGGAGGGAAAGAAATGGTTACTGAGGCAAGAAAAAGAGCCAATGCCAAATGGGACAAAGAAAACATGGTCGTTCTGGCCTGCAAGGTCAAGCGGGAAACGGCTGAACAGTTCAAGGCTGCTTGTGCCGCACAGGGAACAACGTCCAACGCTGTTTTGCAACAGGCGGTAAAAGCCTATTTGCAGCAGGCCCCCGCACAGGAGCCGCCCCGCGCCGCCGGGGATTCGATGCAGGACGATGAAACAGAGGCCCGGCGGGCGGCTGTTCTGGCAAAAATCAAGGAGCTGTAAAAGGCTGGGAAGGATGTTGAACGATGCCAGACCACGCCAAACAGGTTGGCGTACTGTGCCAGCACGTTATTGATCTGCTGGGCTTGACCATGAAAGAAGGGCAGAGTATTCTACTCGGTGAATCCAACATTGCCCACATGGTCAGCAACCACCCGGCAGATTATGCCCTGTATGGGGAGTATATCCCGCTGATTCTGTCTGCGCCGGACTATGTAGCCCTGAATGCAAAGGACAGCTCGATTGAATACGTCAAGGAAGTTCAGGTAAACAGCATATACGTCAAGGTGGCTGTCCGTGTTTCGGCTCGTGGGCAGCTCTTTGCCCGGTCGATTTATCGGCTGAACACAAACCGCGTTCTAAACTTTATCGAAAAAGGCACGTTGAAGCGGTATTGAATCAAACAGAACGATTTGACATTTTTTCGCGTTCTGGTATAATAGACTTGCAAAGAGAACCAGAGGACGGAACAGGCAGCCGTCGCCCATTGTTAGGAGATGCGGGAAGCGTCACCCCGCCTGATTCTCGAACAGAAAGAGGCCGTTGCAGAGATGCAGCGGCCTTTTGCTATAAGCTGGGGCGCGTCTGATCTGCCCCATTGAGAAGGGAGCCTTATATGCTACACGTCGTTAAAATTGGCGAAAGCTATGTTTGCCCGGTCTGCGGCAAGTACACGTTTGAGTATGCCGGGGACTTTGATATTTGCCCGGTGTGCAACTGGGAAGATGATCTTTGCCAGCTCGAAAACCCGGATGAAGAAGACTGTGCCAACCACATGAGCCTGAACCAAGCCCGCGAGGCGTGGGCGCATGGTCGGCGGGTCGATGAATGGGAAGACGAATAACCCGCCGGGCGGGTATAGTATGGAGGTTGCAGTTGTGCGGCCTCCTTTTTGTTTTGCCTGTGCATACTCTCGCAACGTCTGGCAAGCACCTAGAACGGGCGATGCACTGCCCGGCGGGAAAGTTGATGCAGACATAAAGAAAAGCCCTCGCGCCTCTGTTTCTGAGGCCGTGGGGGCTTCGTGGGTCATGCGGCGAGTAGGTTACTCACCCACAACGCCGTTGTTGCATGTTTCGCTGTCTTCGGGCCGTTCCTCTTCCGGGACATACTGCACAACAAGCTGCGGCTTGCCAGCTGCATCAATGACCGGGCTGATGTGGATAGCGTCACCGTGGTTTGAGCCGGTGTTGTCCGTCCAGCCCTCAAAGAATAAGCACAGCCCTTCCCCTGCATCGTTGACGATGTAGTGGACAGCCTTGCCCTTGAGGGTGTTTTCCAGTTCGCGGGTACTGATTTCGGTGAATACGTTCATGTTTTTATTCTCCTTTGCGGTTGAGGTGTATCTTCAGAGATGCCGGACTGCATCCCTTGAGCCTGTTTTGTGGGGGCTGTCCGCCGGACGGTCCCGGCGGCTGGTGCGCACCTCTGCTTCTTCTGCAAAGCGCTTTTGTAGGAAGTATTTCAGCAGGGTCAGGAAAGATTTCTCTCTCGTCTCGTCGAATGCCTGCACGGTGTCATAGACGGCGAAAAAGCTGGCTTGCACAAGGTCTTCAGCGGTCGTCATGCCTGCTGTGTGGTTCTTCGCATAGTAAACGGCCTTTTTCTTGACAAAGCCTTTCACCGCGTTCCATAAGTCCAAAAGCGTTTCCTCGCTGCCGTCTCTGGCACGGACAGCAAGCGCGTTCAGTTTAGCTTTTTCCAATGGGTTCTCCTGCTTTACTCTAAACCATCATCAAACGCGGAAAGCCTGCGCAACTCCTCATCCGTCAAGCTGTCGAATGGGTTCAACGTGCCAGCGGCAGCACGTTCCAGAGTGAGCGCCTTTGAAAGCAGCTCGGAGGCCTTGAGCCTGTCGGCCTGCTTGGCCTCCTGATCTCGCATTGTGGTTGTCCAAAAGCTGCGGATTTCTTCAAGGGTCGCTGTGTTCTCGGCCATGATCTCCGCGTTACGGTCGGCCAGATATTCCCGAATGTCGGCATATGTCAACAGCCGCTGGCCGATGCTCCGGGCGGTTCTGGCACTGTACCCGGCTTTCCTCGCCGCCTCCGCTGCGTTCCCACACTTGAGGTAGGCTTCACAAAATGCCCGTTGTCTTTGGTTCATGGTCTGGCTGCCTGTTCTCCGCCCTCGGCTCCTCCCGGCGGTCTTGTGGTGTCCTTCATGCCTTATCCCTCCATTCCTGATCTGCCATGTGGCCGCTCGGTGTACTCGCTGCACTCCGGGCGGCTTTTTCTTTTTGGCTGTGCCAAAATGGCATAGTGCAAGGCCTCTACTTGTGCCAAAATGGCATAGTGTAGTTGTAACAAACCGCCTTATACTGTGCCAAAATGGCATAGTGCGAATACGATGGTACGTTGCTTTCTATTTTGCCGCACTATGCCAAAATGGCACACATATACTATATATAGCCATGTATTGCCAAAAAACTAAGGCGGTTCTAACCAGCGGAAACAAAACTGGTAGTCGTTTTCTGTACGAGTATTTTTTCCGCTTCTTATGATCTCTATAAAACCGGTGGCTTCGAGCTCCTGCAAGTACCTTCTGCCCGTTCTCACTGGGATTCCTAAAGCCTCCATTCTGGATGCAGGAAACTGAAAGTTGCGCTCTCCTGCCGCCTCCATCGCTGCAAGAAGATAAAAATATCTAGCTCCGACAGTTAAGGAAATAAAGCGCTTGTTGTGTACCAACGTGTCACCCACTTGTATAAAACGCCCTTCCTTTTGGTTTGCGGATGCGGTAAGCCAACGCTTTATTCTGCCGTCACTCTTACCAGTGCGCCCCATATCAGATTACCCATGACGGCTTTCCAGCTCCGCCGGGTCGTCACCTTCGTTGAAGTAGGCGGCAAGACTGTCCATATTGACCAACCAGCGGTTGCCAGCACAGACAAAGCGCACCTTGCCGGCGCGGCAGAGCGTCCGAATGTAGGCGGCGGTAACTCCGAACTGTGCAGCGGCTTCTTTTACGGTTGACATGTTTGGATATGTGATAGCGTTTGACATTTTTGTACTTTCCTCCGTTGACTTTGGGTTGATTCCGTGATAATATCGTATCACATGATATGAATTTAGTAAATATTATGTTTTTCTTGGTATTATCTTAATTATTGTCGGAATCCTTATAACTCTAACCTGAAACAGTAAGAAAGCGATATAAAGTATGGGAACAAAACATGAATCAGCAATCAAAACTGATAACTCTCTCAAAATAAAGCAGGGGCGACGGGCAAAGGCGGCAATTATCAGAACAGGAATGCAACAGGGAGATTTTGCTATTAGTGTTCTCCATGTTACGCCGCAACATCTATCAAACGTCGTTACGGGAAAGCAAAATTTAACAGAGGACAATGCGAGAATCATAGCCAACGCGGCGGGCGTTCGTCTGGAATGGCTGTTCTGTAAGGATGACTACATGACAGAAGAAGAAATTGAAGCGGCCGCAAAAAAGGCCGAATATGCTGCGCTTGATCTTGCGTCAAAGTTGTTTGCTGTCGATGATGCACTTGAAAAAGCATTAGCTCAGAAACTGCAATTTGAAAGCCTGTGCAAAAAAACATCAATTTCAGATAAAACAATCAATTCGTTCAAGAAGGAAGTTCTCCATTACGTCGATTACCTTGCAGAAAAAATTATTAGGGAGGCGCTAAAGAATGGCTCAGATCGTGAAGCGAAAGAATAAAAACGGCTCCACTTCCTACCTGTTCCGGGTGTCTACCGGGTATGATCGGAACGGCAAGCAGGTCACAACGTCCCGCACCTTCACCCCTCCGCCCACCTTGACCGGGCGCAAGCTGGAAAAGGAAGTGCGCCGCCGGGCAGATGAGTTTGAACGGGAAGTGCAGAACGGTCTTCCTCTCGATGCAGACATGAAGCTGGATGACCTGATAGACCGCTGGTTTTCGGAGTACATCGACAAGAAGTGTAAACCCAAAACCGGGGTAGAATATCGGTATCTTAGGCCGCGTATCTCTGCGGCGCTGGGCCACATGAGGGTAAGCCAGATAAGGCCCTCGCACCTGATGGCCTTTTATTCCAGTCTGGAAGAGGCAGGAGCGCGGCGGGATTCTGTATATCTGGCTACGTCTGCCCTCCTCAAAGAGCTGCCACGCGGCAAGCGGCAGGAGACCGCAAAGGCTGCGGGTGTAGGTGGGCGCACAATGACCTGTGTTTGCAACGGAACGCCGGTAAGCCGGGCCTCAGCTGAGAAGGTAGCCCGCGCCGCCGGGGTGATCTTCTCCAAAGCGTTCACCGAACAGGTCAAAGAGGGCGGCAAGCTCAACGGGAACACGGTGCAGCACTATCACCGGATGTTGTCCAGCGTCTTCACAAAGGCTGTGCAATGGGGCATTGTGGAGGATAACCCGGTAAAGCGGGCAGAACCGCCAAAGGGAGAAGCTGTTGAAGTGTCCTATCTGGAAGAGGCCGACGCCGCGCGGCTGCTGGCTGCGCTGCATGATGTTCCGCCACAGTACAGCGCTATGGTGCAGCTTGGTTTGTTCACAGGGATGCGCCGGGGCGAGATTTGCGGCCTGCGTTGGTCAGATATTGATTTCAATGCCTCCACCATCTCCGTAAACCGCACAGTGGAATACATCCCGCATGAGGGGCTTATCTTCACAGCACCAAAAACCAAAGCGTCAAACCGTACCTTCAAGGTGGGCGCAAACTGTATGGATATGCTGAGGGAGTACCAGCTCTATCAAAAGGCGGAACGGCTGCGCGTTGGGTCGATGTGGGCGCGTACTGTGCAGGTGGAGAACGGAAAGACGGTGCAAAATGACCTGTTGTTTACCAGCTGGGACGGAACACCCTTTGATCTGGAAAGATTGACAACATGGTTCCCGCACTTCCTGCGGGCGCATGATCTCCCGGCGGTGCACTTCCACAGCCTGCGGCACACCTACGCAAGCCTGATGATAGCCGCCCATGTTCCCATCACAACGGTTTCGGGCCGTCTGGGCCACGCTCAGACCTCCACCACCACGGATATTTACGCGGGGTTCATCCGTACAGCAGACGCGGCAGCGTCGGACGCAATGGAAATTGTTTTTGACAACATCCGCGAAAAGAGCCGGGCATAAAAAGAGCGGGCAAAGGCCGCTGTATAATACCTCTGTCCGCTTTATCGCACTGCTGTTTTGTGCGTTATTTGTGCGTTATTCATCCAAAATGAAACAAAACCAAAGAGAATCGCTTTGAATAAATATGACGGTGATTCAACATAAAATAAGGCGATTTGCAACCATTCAATCCGATTTTGGGCATATTTGGGAGCAGGAGGCCGCGAGTTCGAGTCTCGCCACTCCGACCACAAGAAAAGCCGCCCGGAAGCGTCTGAGAACGTTTCCGGGCGGCTTTCTGTTTGTTTTAAAGGACGGGGTTACTTAGGCTGACGGCCGATGTAAGCCAGGATGCCGCCGTCGGCGTACAGGATCTGGCCGTTGACGAAGTCAGAAGCATGGCTGGCCAGGAACACGCAGGGGCCCACCATGTCCTCGGGGTCGCCCCAGCGGCCGGCAGGGGTCTTGGCGCAGATGAAGGTGTCGAAGGGGTGGCGGCTGCCGTCCGGCTGGGTCTCGCGCAGGGGAGCGGTCTGGGCGGTGGCGATGTAGCCGGGGCCCATGCCGTTGCACTGGATGTTGTACTCGCCGTACTCGGAAGCGAT